>OIEC01000117.1_pt1 | contig 44821 bp, 40 predicted proteins | sample 1604801 | NCBI WGS metagenome assembly OIEC01 (sample SAMN01760940, study PRJEB22395) | human gut metagenome | reverse complement strand
TTTTCATGGTAAATATTATATTTTTACAAAACAAAAACGAGCAGCAGGTAAACTGGATTTACGCTTACTTGCTACTCGTTTGTTGTAATTATATTTCTTGTTTTTTAAATGTCAAACAGAATTTTATTGTCCATTGTTCGTAATGTACTCAATAATCGTTCTACATACTTCCTGTTTTGGTTTTCCAAGAGCAACTCCCAGCTCCATATATAACAGGTTTTCTGCCAGCTGAAAATACCTGGCATCTGTAGCAGTACACTTTTTTCCCTCAGTTTTTCATTGTTTACCCATGCCGTCGGAATTTCTGGATTTCACAAAACCCGCTCCTAACTGACCGGCACTTTTATTCCGTAAATGTATATCGTACAAAAGAGCCGTTATTATCGCCTGTTACTATTACAACGTCTCCATTTTCGTTACTTGTGGTTTCCAAGATAGGAAATCTTCCGTTTTCTTTTACATAAGCTTCCGGGCTGGCTGCCTCTGCCTCGATCAGTGTTTTTTTACTGTATTGTTCTCCTCCACATGGATTTATATCCTCAATAAAGATTTCATACTCATGCATATGTGCTTCCTCCTGGAATTAATTTTATAAAAGCGAATAACGTATTTTTTGCTTTACTGCATGATTACGCTACCCGCCGTTATGAATATTATAAAACTATTTTACCCTGGTTTCAAAAGCAGTTTTTACTAAAAAAATGCCTTATGTTTTTAGGCATTATTACCATATGTTTAATATACTCAAACTTCTTCTACTGTTATTCCATGTTCTTTTTTTCCTTGAGATATCGTTTTATATTTAGGCTCCAGAACAAAATTAATGCTTACAACATTACTATAATTTTGTTCTGCAAACTGATTAATAGATTCCGTTTTTCCAATCTGTCTTACACCTTTTATAATTAGTGGAAGCCTTTCTTCTCAAACATCTCTGCTAATGTCATGGGAATTTTGAAAAAAATTTTAACGTTACAATCTACTGACAAAAGCCATCCGGGACACAAAAAGTGCCACAAACACCGTCCCCATTCATTGACTTTTTCCTTTTTTCAGATCTTCTACGATTTCGTTATAGCGTTTTTTGTTTAATCGATAAAAGAATAAAACAATTGCCGTAACGATCCACAGTATTCCCGGAATTGTCGAGAATGCATGCTTCATGATTGCAATTACTTCCGGATTCTGTGCCTGGTTTGCTATATAACCATATTTTCCAAGCAATGCTGCGAGAAGCGCGGTGCCAATCGCCATTCCGATTTTATTTCCAAGAGAAACAAAAGCATACTGGAATCCATCATTTCTAAGTCCCGTCTTCCATTCACCATATTCCACACAATCTGGAATAATTGCATAAATTGCTGTATTAAACCCAGAGAAAAAAAACTGTGTCATCCCTGCAAGCGCATAAAATGCAACTGGTGATTCTTTGACATTAAAGAAGTACATTGCCAGCATTGCAATACCTGTGAGCAACGCAAAAATCGATGCAGTTCTTCCTTTATTATTCAGCTTCCGAAATACTGGCTGAAAGCATGCCGCACCAATAATGGACGGAATGATAATACACATAGAATATGTTGTATAATAAGAGGCATTTCCCTCTACATAAGTAAAATAATATAAAATATCTGCATTTCTTCCATATAATGTAAATCCAAACAATACCTGCCCAACCAAAGCCAGAAGATATGGTTTGTTCTGCATAACTGCTTTCAACTGTACTTTTATTGAGATTTTTTCTTTCTCAGGAATTACTACCTGTTCTTTTGTCTTTGCGAAACAGAAGAAATGACAAGCAGCAAAGATGCATCCATAAATGATTGCAACGAACAGATAACCACTCTTTGCGCTGTTGCTTCCCAGCTTACTGATCAGGGGAACTGTAACAATATTAATGATTCCTATCGCTATCATTGCTGACACAGAACGGGAAGTATTAATCTTGGCACGCTCATCAATATCCTGTGTCATAGCACCACAGAGTGTTCCATATGGAATATTTACACAGGTATAACCTAATACCAGGAGGCAATAGGTTATCACCATATAGATAATCTTCGCTGTATTTGACCAGTCTGGATGTGCCCAGAAAGAAAGCACCAGAAGAATCGCTGTAATAGGCGCAGCTACAAGAAGCCATGGACGATATCTTCCCCATCTTGTATGCGTCTTATCCGTCAGACCGCCTACGATTGGATCATTGATTGCATCCCAGAATCTTGAAAAGAGCATCAGGGCTGACACTGCAGCCATACTGATTCCAAACACGTCTGTATAAAAAATCATCAGAAAATTACTGACAAACATCCAGCTGAAATTACAGCCTACATCTCCAAATCCATATGCGATCTTACTGATCAGTGGCACTTTCCCATTATTACTTTCGTTCCCCATATCTTCCTCCCTGTCAGAATGTTGTTGGAATTCTATTTTTCCTGAACGTTAATAATAACCTTCATGGTAGTCTCGCGGTTGTTATCAATATACTGATATGCCTTCAGATAATCCTTAAATGCAAATGTTTTGGATATCAAAGGTCTTAAATGTACCTTTCCATCATTTACAAGTGTGATTCCATCAATATAATCATCGTGACGATACATCATAGTACTCTTAATATCCAGTTCATGATCATTTGCGACTGCAAGATCAATTGATGCCATGCCTGCAAATACAGCTACCAGAACAATCACGCTTCCTTTTCTTGCATATTTGATTGCCTGTCCCATTGTGATATTATTTCCTGCACAATCATAGATCACATCCGCTTTATCCGGTCCAAATGCTTCAACCATTGCCTCCCCGAAATCTTTCTCTTTTGTATTTACACATACATCAATGCCGCATTCCTTCGCTTTATCCAGACGAAGATCACTGACATCAGTAATCATAACCTTTGCTGCTCCCATTCCTTTCGCAGCCTGTGCAACCAGATTTCCAATCGGACCAGCACCAAGAACTGCAATGTTCATTCCTTTTACATCGCCCATCTGCTTCACAGCATGTACAGCTACAGCAAGAGGCTCGATCATTGCACCTTCTTCATAAGACATCTCTTCCGGAAGCAGTGTTACCTTGGATGCATCTACTGCAAAATACTCTGAAGCAGTTCCTGTTGTCTGGAATCCCATAACCTTCAATTCTTCGCAAAGATTATATTTTCCGTGACGACATGGATAGCAGTGCCCGCAATAAACCTGCGGTTCAATTGTTACTTTCTGTCCCTCCCGAAAAACTGAAGCATCTTTTCCAACTTTTACGATTTCTCCTGATACTTCATGTCCCTGCGTAACCGGATATTTGGTAAATGGATGTTTTCCATGATATACATGAATATCAGATCCACAGATTCCAATGTTCATGATCTTGACCAATACCTGATCATCTTTTATTTCTGGAACCGAAACTTCTCTGAAAATAATTTCTCCTGGATTTGTCATTACCTGCTGTAGCATAATTAATTCCTCCTTTATTTATTATCTTTTATTAATCGTTTTATTAAAGTAATTACATTATTATTCACTTGCCAGTATTTGTCAATATCCTTTTATTCACTTCTGCCTATTGCACAAGTTTGTTCCTCTGATTTTATGCATTTTTACTACAATATTAAGGAGTAATTTCCTTCAAAGCAAAAAATCCAGAAAGAAAACACTCTTTTCTGTGTTTTCTCTCTGGATTTGAAATTTATGATGCTGACATCATGATTATATATTTTTTATAAATTCCTGCAGGAAATGCTTTGCCGCCCCCACTGCAGATGCCTCTCTCTTGTAAGAACACATTTTCAGATATCGCACATCATGGTCGAAACCATTATATTCCATTACTTTTTCTCCTAATGGAATCATATACTCTGTAAGATATCCTCCAATTTCACCTCCCAGAATAATATCCATATCATATGCCATTCGTAAATTTGATATCAAAATTGCCAGATTTTTCAAATATTCCTGCCAGAGGTCTTCTGCTTTGGTTTCCTTATTTTCCAAACTCTTCATAAACTGTTCCAGTGTCTGGCATGTTTCATCTGTCAATGCACTCGCTGCACAATAAGCATCCGCACATCCCAGCTTTCCGCAATAACATTGCTTTCCTTCCGGGACCAGAATCATATGCCCAAATTCACCGGCTTTCTGATTCTCTCCCTGTATTAATTTTCCATCAATACAAAATGCTCCACCAAGAGTATTATTCAGAGACAGATACAGTGCATTTTTATATCTGTCTAAATCTTCTGCCATCATTGCTGCATTTGCATCGTTCACAAAATATACAGGAAGCGAGAATGTCTGCTCAAGAAAACCAAGACTATAGTTTTCTAATTGAAGCGCATGTGATTTGATCAGTATTCCATCACCTGGCTTTATAATTCCCGGAACAGAAATACCAATTCCAAGAATTCTGTCCTGATTTTCTACATCTGCAAGAAAATGATGCAGTTCTTCTCTGAGCCGTGAATAATAAGAAGCTTCTGTTGAAAATTCCAGCCGGATTCTTTTATACTTTTCAATTTCGGATTTCAGATTTACAAGCACAAACTCTACATGTTTTGCAGTAATTCTAATTCCAACTGCATAACGATATGCAGGATTGATACTGATCATTTTTGCTTTTCGTCCGCCTGTGGATTCATACTCTCCCATTTCAACCGCAATTCCACTGGCAAGCAGCTCATTTACATTAGACAAGACCGTTGGCATACTGAGATTCAGATTTCTGGACAATTCCACTTTAGACGTTGCCTTATGATTTATAATATAATTGATAATTTGAAATTTTGTACTGTTTTTCTTTTCCGTTCCAGCCATCTCAAAGTTTCCTTTTATAAAATATTTTATAAAAGAATTTTACCTTTTCCGGAGGGATTTGTAAAGTCACTTTTGTACAAAAAACATTATACTCTGCTTATTCCTCTCCAAGATAATATCTGCCATACGCATCTGCTGCCTTGATCGCTGCAAATACACTCTCCGGTGTAACTGTAAATGGCATATTGTGAAGTGTATCCCCTTCTGCACAGGCAGCTTTGACAACTTCCATCAGGGTATCAAAGCAAAGCTCTGCAAGTGCCATAGCAGCACCTGTTGTGTTACCTCCTGCGCAGGAAGTTGCTTCACTTCTCTGGCATGCTCTTGCCTCAAAATAAGTTGCAAGTGCATCACCCATACCTGCTTAAAAATCTTTCGTTCATCTTTTTTTCTTTTCAACTTATTTTTCAACTGACCTGAATGTAAATTTGATCGGCTGATAATCGCCTGTTGTCAGTGGTAATGGCAGCCCCGCTTTCATAAGTGCCGCACCTGTATACACTTTTCCAGTAACAACATCTTCATATTTCATATCTGCATCCAGACCCTGTGGGTAGAACAGATAGATATGTGGATTTGCTTCGCTGTGAAGTCTGACTCCGCATACAACAGTCTCTTTCTTATCCTTGGAAACAAACTGCCAGAGCACATGGTTGTTATTTTCAAATGGATTTACGAGACGATAGTAATCTCCGGTCTGTACCAGATGTTCCATCTCCTTATATTTCAGAATCTGCTCTCTTGCAATCTTTTTCTCTTCTTCAGACATCTTCATCAGATCCAGCTCGTATCCGAAAGTTCCTGCTGATGCTACGATTCCTCTTGTCTCAAACGGTGTGATTCTTCCTGACTGGTGGTTCGGACATACACTCACATGAGAACCCATTGCACTGATCGGATATCCAAAAGATGTACCGTACTGGATCTTCAGTCTGTCGATCGCATCTGTATTGTCACTGCACCAGATCTGTGGTGAATAATAAAGCATTCCGGCCTCAAATCTTCCGCCACCACCGGAGCAGCCCTCAAATAAAAGATCCTGATATCTCTGAACAAGGCTTTCCATCATCTCATAAACAGCAAGAACATATCTGTGATAAACTTCTCCCTGCTGTTCTCTCGGAAGACCTGCTGAAAACACATTATCTACACTTCGGTTCATATCCCATTTCACATAATCCACTTTGCATGCATCCAGAACACTGAATATCTGATTCATAACATGTTCCCGGACTTCTTTTCGGGTAATATCCAGATTCAGCTGGTGGCGGCTTCTGTTCATGGCGCGTCCAGGAATCTTTAATGCCCAGTCCGGATGTTCTCTGTAAAGATCACTGTCCTCATTGATCATCTCAGGCTCTACCCAGAGTCCAAATTTCAGACCAAGACCATGAATTCTCTCTGCAAGTGCCGGAAGGCCGCCTTTAATTTTGTCTTCATTTACTACCCAATCGCCAAGTGCACAGAAATCATTGTCTCGCTTGCCAAACCAGCCATCATCCAGAACAAACATATCAAGACCGATATTTTTTGCCTCTTCTGCGATATGATACAGCTTATCTGCGTCAAAATCAAAGTATGTAGCTTCCCAGTTATTTACCAGGACCGGTCTCGGCTGATCTACATATTTACTGCGGATCAGGTTGCTTCTGTATGCATCATGATAATTTCTGGAAAGCTTTCCAAAACCTTCTGCCGAATATGTCATGATTACTTCCGGAGTTTCAAAAACATCTCCTTTTTCCAGCGTCCAGGAGAAATGATATGGGTTGATTCCCATTTCTACACGGGTATGTCCTACCTGATCTACTTCAGTTTCAAATATAAAGTTTCCGCTGTAAGCAAGTGCAAATCCATAGCAGTCACCATGAGCCTCTTCTGTATTTCTGTCGCAGAGGATCACAAATGGATTATGGTGATGGCTGGAGGTGCCGCGGATACTTCCTACAGACCAGTTTCCATGACCCAGATGCGTTCTTTCCATCTGACGCTCCATGTTATGTTTTCCATAAAAATGAACCGCATCCAGTTCTCTGTATTCATAGTCCATCTCCATAGACATTGCTTTTTTTACTGTGACCGGAGCGGTACCTGTATTTTCCAGACGTACTGCTCTTGTGATCACATCAAACTGTGGAAATACGCCATAAAGAAGATGAGCTCGCAATCCGCTGGCATGATCTTTCAGAACGATTTCCAGAGTTTCTGCCTCATCTTCCCTTGCAAACATTGCCGGAAGTCCCTTGAGACTGTATTTTCCTTTTGAGATCTCATATGACTCATATTTCAGATTTGCAGTGTCACTTCCGTCCGCCTGCTCTGTCTCCAGACCATTGATACGATAGTCTCCATTTCCATATGCTGTATATTCCTGTGGAAGTGTATCCAGAGAAAATGTCTTATCTTTTCCTGCTTCATAAGGATTTCCGGAAAATCCTCTGTCCACACCAATGATTCTGTCTGTGATGAGTGTATCTCCTACCGGACTTCCATAATACAGATGAACCAGAGTATCATACTCTCTTACCTGCATCTGATAAGTGCTGTTTTTTGTTTTTAACTCAAATACTTTTTCTTTTTCATGATACTTAATCCATTCCATAGTCTGTACCTCTCGTTTATTATTGTTATTTAGGATTTTTAATCCTGGTATCATTAGAAGACGTATTGATCCGGTTCTGTATCTTTCACAAACTCTTCCCCGTCATCCTGTGCAAAATACGGGCGGAACAATTTCCACATAAACCATGAATCTGCATAAGCTGTCAGTGAAAATCCCACCATCAGCCAGATCAGCATATATATCGGGAAAAGTTTGGCGTCTACAAGTGTCATTGGCAGGATTGTAATCACTGCCAGAGCTCTTTTTTCCATATAGATCAGCACTCCGGCTGCCAGCATCAGAATCCAGATAAGTGTCGACTGTTTAAAATTCTGTTTGTAACTCCTAAAAAAGTCATAAATTACTCTGATATCTCCATCTTTATGGAGCTTTAATGTACAGTAGAATAATGCAGTAGTCGATGCCCCTGCCGTGATAATCGGAAGGGAGCAAACGATTCGCAATAAATTCAATGCGATCAACTGCCCTAAAAATCCAAATATCCTGTCAAAACCAACAAAGATATTGCCCTTACCGAAATCACCGGTTTTGAAGAAGCTCTCGTAAATCGTCTTAAAGATCGGATAAATATTTAAGATGATCAGTCCAAGCATTGTTGGAAGAATGAACAGCCATCCCCAGATAAACTCATTCCGCGCCTGATTAGAGAGAATCCCATGACTTCCCCGGATGTTTCAGTTGTCGATGGCCGTCTCAACACAATAAACGGATTATGCTCGTGTGAAGAATTTCCTCTGATGCTGCCAACTGCCTGAATTCCCTGTTCAAGTTTACGTTCTATGATATGGCGTTCCCTTGCCCATACACCAGAACACTGCATCCACACATAATCACTGTCCGGCAGATCAAGACTAAGACTCATTGCATTTAACAAGTGTACTGGAACGATTCCCTCATTGATAAATCTGGCACTTCTGGCCAGAATGCCTTTTCCGGAAAAAATGCTATAGAGAAGCTCCAGCACTATGCCCGTCACCTCATCCTTCAGTCACAGACACAGAATCTGGGCTTCCTCTGGTTCTTCCACATAAGTAGCCGGAAGACCTGCAAGCTCCGGTTTGCCATCTGTGATCTCGTGACTGATATATTTAAATTCTGAGATTCTGCTTCCATTCTCCTGCAGGATCTCAACAGCAGGATTGCGATAATCAGATGTTCCGTATACCGGATACTCCAATTTCAGATGTTCAAGTGAATATTGCGGTTTCCCTCATAGACACACGCTGTCATCGGTCTCTGCTTTGATTCGATCAAATATGAAAAATCTTCTCTGTCATGAATTTTTTTACCAAAATACAAATTTCCGATATGTCCATTTGAAAGCACACAAATGATATAGCTGATCTCCTCATTAAACAGATGAAATGTTTTTGATCCTTCGTGGAAAATAATACTCATATCCTTTCCTCCGTCACTTTGAAATTATCAATATGATATATTAATTATTATCGTATGTCCATCGTTATAACACTGCTTCCAATATTTATAGGTCTATTTTTATGGAATCAGTTGCCAGATTCTCATTTAGTATGTGTGGTCGCAACAAACATTGATCCCAAATCAAAAATCAGGGTGCTGTAGTCAGTGTCATCTCTGGATTTGTGATCGACCTGGATTGGCTGTTAACTGGTCTGACCGTTTCAACCGGCGTATTTGAAATTGTTTCGGGATTCTTTGGAAGCCTGATTGTAGCTGTTATTGTTGCAAAACTAACTACTGAGTTATCTTTGTAAAAACGACAACCCCAGTTTCATAATCCCTGCGAAAACCATAACCCCTATAGGATTCATCTTTAATTTTTGCAGCAATGCAAAACATATCACAAAAATTATCATCAGACTCCAATTTGTATTTATCAATTTAATGGCTGCATTCCCCCAGAATGCAGTTATTAAAATTGATATACCTGCAGAAGCGATCATCGCTATGACTGCCGGTCTTAAGGCATTCAATATTCCCTGCAGCATTCCCATTTTTCTATACTTCAAATATACTTTCGCAATGATCATAACGATCACACAGGATGGCAGGACACATCCTCCTGTAGCTACAATTGCTCCCGGAATCCCTGCAATTTTGATTCCAACAAAAGTCGCCGCATTTATTGAGATTGGCCCCGGAGTCATCTGAGAGATCGTAACCAGATCTGTAAATTCTGATATATCCAGCCAGTGATGGATAGTCACCACCTGTTCCTGGATCAGCGGCATTGCCGCATATCCACCTCCAAAGCTGAACATTCCCACCTGCAAAAAACTTACAAACAAATATAAATAGATCATTTCTCTCCTCCCTTCTTTGAAAGGAAGGTTCTGATTACACCAATCATTCCACAGACAATGATTATATATACAACATTGATCTTATATACGCACGAAGCTGCAAATGCTCCAGCCATGATCAATAGCGAAATCTTGTCTTTTTCCTGTGCAATTCCCACACCCATTTCATAAACCACTGATGCAATCACAGCTCCAACACCAGCCTGCATTCCTTCAAGTATCTGACTGATAAAATAACTGTCACTGAAAGAATGATAACCAACTGATATCACGGAAATGATCAGAAACGGTGGAATGATCGTTCCCAGGATTGCGGTCACAGCACCCAAGATCCCAGCCAGTTTATATCCAATAACAATTGCACCATTTACTGCGATCGGCCCTGGTGAAGATTGGGCAATTGCAACCAGATTCAGCATTTCATTCTCATCGATCCAATGATAATCATCCACAAATTTCTTTTTCATCAAGGTCACGATCACATAGCCGCCGCCAAATGTAAATGTGCTGAGATATAAACATGAAAAGAATAATTTTCGTAGTATACTTTTCTTATTTTTCACAAGTTTTCCCCTTCTCAATCCTATACTTTCATATGAACTCTCGTAATTCATATCTAGTATACCAGAATTCGGTTCATAAAGAAAAGCCCCTGGCATTTTGCCACAGACTTTCTTATTTATGGAAGATATTTCACAGCCTCATCTTTAGAAATTACTTTCTTTTCTGTTTGTCTGCTCTCTGCCAGTCCCGGAACTACCTGATTTTCTCCGTCATGAGCAGTTAATCCGCTGACATGCACTCGAGAACAAAGCGGACAAGTCCGCTTCAAACTCCCTTTACATAAAAAAGGAAGCCGTTATTCACGGCTTCCAAGTCTTTCTTTAAAATCCATATAACCAAAATCTGTAAGCTGCTGCATCGTATTGTCAACACGTCTGAGCCAGATATTCGGCAATGGCATTCCATTAAATGTATTGTTTTTGCAGGTAGTATAGATGGCCATATCTCCAAACATAAGAATATCTCCGTATTCCGGGAGCTGCCTGAATTTATAATCCCCGATCACATCTCCTGACAGGCAGGTCGGTCCGCCAAGGCGAACTGTGATCCCGTTTTCTTCTGTCTCATCTGTTCCCAAAAGCGGTGGAAGATAAGGCATTTCCAGTACATCCGGCATATGACAGGCTGCGCTGGCATCTACGATCGCGATCTGTGTCTCTCCGTTTTTCAGGACATCCAGTACGCTGGTCAGCAGAAAGCCTGCATTTAATGCCCACGCTTCTCCGGGTTCAAGATAAACCTCTGCCTTCCATTCCTCTTGTACTGTCCGGATACAGCGTTCCAGTCGTTCAATATCATAGCCTGGTCTTGTAATATGGTGACCTCCGCCAAAATTGATCCACTTCACCCTGGAAGCAAAATCACCAAAATGCTTCTTTACGGAAACAAGTGTTGTCTCCAGATCATCGGAATCCTGCTCACAGAGAGTATGGAAATGAAGTCCATCGAGTAAATCCAACAATTCAGGATTTTTCTGAACTGCTTCATCCCACTGTGCTCTTGTTGTACCCATACGGCTTCCCTGAGCACAGGGATCATAGATATCATGTCCTTCCTGGGTAGAACATTCCGGATTGATCCGCAGTCCGACGCTCTTTCCTGCTGCTTTTGCCCTTACACCAAAACGCAGAAGCTGAGAGGGTGAATTAAACACAATATGGTCTGCATACCGGAGAAGTTCTTCAAATTCATCTGCCCGGTAACCGGCACAGAATACATGAACCTCTTTTCCCGGCATTTCCTCTGCCCCAAGTCGTGCCTCAAACAGCCCGCTGGCCTCTGTTCCTGCAAGATATGGTTCAAAAAAGCGATAGCAGTCATAATTACTGAATGCCTTCTGTGCCAGGAGCATCTTACATCCTGTCCGTTCAGATACTTCACCGAGCAGCTTTGCATTTTTTATAAGTGCTTTTTCATCCAGAATGTAGCAGGGTGTTTTTATGTTCTGGAATTCCGGCGGAATAATTCCGCCGGTGGCTGTAAACGGAGCTCTTTTATCCAATCTGCCCATCAGTCTACCAGCTTCGGATCATGACTTTCACTGCGTGGCAGACCATAACGGTCAAGAGCATCCAGAAATGGATCCGGATCAAATTCTTCTACGGTATATACACCTGGTCTGATCCATTTTCCTGTCAGCATCATAAGTGCTCCGCACATTGCCGGAACACCTGTTGTATAGCTGATTGCCTGACTTCCTACTTCGTGATAGCATTCCTGATGATCACATACATTGTAGATATAGTATGTTTTTTCTTTTCCGTCTTTTACACCGGTAAAGATACAGCCAATATTTGTTTTTCCTTTTGTACGTGGTCCAAGGCTTGCCGGATCCGGAAGCAGTGCTTTCAAAAACTGGATTGGAACGATTTCCTGTCCATTATACTGAATCGGTGTTGTAGAAAGCATTCCTACATCTTCAAGACAACGCATGTGGTCCAGATAGCTCTGTCCAAAAGTCATGAAGAAACGGATACGTTTTACACCTGGAATTGTTTTTGCAAGAGACTCAATCTCTTCATGGTGGAGCAGATACATATCCTTGTCGCCAACCTGGTCGAAGTTATATTCTCTCTTGATATCCATCGGCGGGATTTCCACCCAGTGTCCATCTTCCCAGTAGCTTCCCGGTGCACTTACCTCACGAAGATTGATCTCCGGATTAAAGTTTGTCGCAAATGCATATCCATGATCACCGCCGTTGCAGTCCAGGATATCAATTGTATCAATCTGGTCAAATTCATGCTTTAATGCATAGGCACAATAAGCCTGTGTAACACCCGGGTCAAATCCACATCCAAGAAGTGCTGTAAGTCCTGCATCTTCGAATTTTTTACGGTATGCCCACTGCCAGGAATAATCAAAGTATGCGGAAAAGCCTTCTTCTTTGCAGCGTTTTTCATAGATGGCACGCCACTCTGGATCATCGGTATCTTCCGGCTCATAGTTTGCTGTATCCATATAATTTACGCCACATGCCAGACACGCATCCATGATTGTCAGATCCTGATAAGGAAGGGCGATGTTCATTACCAGCTCCGGTTTATAACTGTTGATCAGTTCGATCAGCTGATCTACATCATCTGCATCCACCTTAGCTGTAGTAAGAACAGTTTTTGTCTTTCCTTTCAGTTTTTCTACAAGCGCATCACATTTTTCCTTTGTACGGCTTGCAATACACATTTCTGTAAATACCTCATCAACCTGGCAACATTTCTGAATTGCCACACTGGCTACTCCACCGCAGCCGATCACTAATACTCTGCTCATAATTCTTCTCCTTTTTATGTTGATATGTTACTGTTTTCTCTTAATGTTGTTTTATGATGTCAGGACTTTTGACCCTGGTATCATTCTATTTTGCAATTGCCAGAAGCAGTTCACGAAGAACCTTGCAGGCTGTTGCAGTTGAAACACCACTCGCATCCAGCATGGGTGCAAGTTCATTGACATCTGCCCCTACCACATTTGCCTGAGAAACGGTACGGATTGCTTTAAGAAGCTCTAAAAAGCTCACACCTCCCGCCTCCGGAGTTCCTGTCCCCGGAAATACCGATGGATCCAGGCAGTCCAGATCAATTGTAAAATATACCGGAACCTGTTTCTCTTTCAGTTCTCTGATGGTCTCTTCCAGTCCTTCAAAAGTAAACGGATGAAAATCTGTATGTCTGGAAGCAAACTGAAATTCTTCCCTCTCTCCGCTTCGGATACAGAACTGATGGATATGGCCATCTCCCACAATTTCATGGCATCTGCGAAGAACACAGGCATGACTTAATTTTGCTCCGAGATAATCATCTCTTAAATCTGCATGAGCATCAAAATGGATAATATGAAGATCCGGATATTTTGCGGCTACAGCACGCACCGCTGCCAGTGTTACCAGATGTTCTCCTCCAAGAAGCAGTGGGAATTTTCCTGCTCCCAGGATTTCTTCTGCTCTCTTTTCAATGTCTGAAAGTGCCATTTCACTGCTGCCAAAGCAAAGCTCCAGATCCCCGCTGTCAAGTACGCTGATGTCCATAAGGTCTTTATCCTGATACGGACTGTAGGTCTCCAGGCCAAAGCTCTCATGGCGCATGGCTGATGGGCCAAATCGGGCACCCGGACGAAAACTTGTTGTAGAATCAAACGGTGCACCATAAAGAACAATGGATGCTTCCTCAAAACTGCTTTCGCAGCCGATAAAGGTTTCTATATTAGGTAAAATCATAAATTAATCCTCCACTTCTTTCAGCATGTCTTCCAGAAAAGCCGGAAGATAAAATGCCCCTTTATGGAGTCTGGTCGTATAGTAGCGTGTACGAAGATTTAATGCGTTCCAGGCCTCTGCATCCAGATCATCTACCGGATGATATTTTTTACTTGCAAATCCGAACAGCCAGTAACCTGCAGCAAAGGTTGGGATATGTGCCTGATAAACACGGCTGATCTGGAAGGTGCTGGCAATCCTTTTATGGCTGCGCTGCATGGCATGTGCATCTTCTGCATAAAACGGGCTTCCCTGCTGGTTTACCATAATCCCGTCATCCTTCAGTGCATTGTAACAGTTTCCGTAAAATTCACGGGTAAACAATCCTTCAGACGGACCAAAAGGATCAGAGGAATCCACGATGATAAGATCATATTTTGCTTCACATCTTCGGATAAATCTCAGCGCATTTTCATAATGAAGATGAACTCTTCTGTCATCCAGTCTGCAGGCATTTCCCGGAAGATAGGCACGACAGGCCTCAACAACCATCGGATCCATTTCTACCAGATCAATATGACGCACTCTGTCATATCTGGTCAGTTCACGGACAACGCCACCATCTCCGGCGCCGATCACCAGAATATCTTTTGCTTCTTTATGGACCGACATCGGCACATGCGTGATCATCTCATCATAAATAAATTCGTCACGCTCTGTCAGCATTACATTTCCGTCCAGAGTCAGCACACGGCCAAATTCCGGTGTCTCAAAAATATCAATTCTCTGATACTCACTCTGTCTGGAATAAAGATGGCGGTTTACCCGGATACTGTGTTTCACATCCGGTGTATGAAATTCTGAAAACCACATTTCCATTGTCATTCCCTCCCTGTCAGAACATTCAGTCTCAAAATATCAGAATCTTCAGGTCCCGTCATGTTACAGCCCTTTGCCTTGGCATATTCAATATAATCCAGGATCTCTGCTGTGATACGTTCCCCCGGTGCAAGAATCGGAATTCCAGGCGGATAGCACATCACAAATTCACTGCAGACCTTACCCTCGGTTTCACGAAGCGGCAGACTGCATTTATCCGCATAAAAAGCATCCTGCGGGCTGGTCACTACCTGAGGATCAATATATTCCTGACTCAGAAGTCCTGAACCATCTGTCTGAAAACGTCTGCGGATCTCTGCGAGCGCACTCACAAGCCGCTCTACTTCCTGTGCACGGTCTCCTATGGAAAGGTAGGCAAGAATATTACCGATATCTCCAAACTCTATCTGAATATCATATTCGTCACGCAGAATATCATACACTTCGATTCCTGCAAGTCCGATATCCAGCGTATGTACGCTTAATTTAGTTATATCAAAATCAAAAACGGAGTTTCCGTTTACCAGTTCTTTGCCAAACGCATAATAACCGCCGATCGCATTGATTTCCTCTCTGGCATATTCTGCCATATCTGCCACCTGATGAAAGATCTGACGGCCGCGCTGTGCAAGGTTTCTTCTTGAGATATCAAGGCTTGACATCAGAAGGTAGCTTCCTGAGGTCGTCTGTGTCAGATTGATGATCTGGCGCACATAGCCGGCATGTACATCCGGACCTGTAAGAAGAAGGCTTGACTGTGTAAGACTTCCTCCACTCTTATGCATGGACACAGCTGCCATATCTGCACCTGCTGCCATAGCAGAGACAGGAAGACCTCCTCCAAAATAAAAATGCGTTCCATGTGCCTCATCTGCCAGACAAAGCATTCCTGCATCATGAGCCATCTTAACGATCGCACGCAGGTCACTGCATATTCCGTAATAAGTCGGATTGTTTACCAGTACTGCAACTGCCTTTGGATGTTCTTTTATCGCTTTCTCCACCTGTTCCCTTTTCATTCCAAGGGAGATTCCAAGCCGCTGATCCACTTCCGGATTTACATAAACAGGAATCGCACCACACAAAACAAGTGCATTCAAAACACTCCTGTGAACGTTACGTGGCAGTATGATCTCATCTCCACGTTTGCAGGCAGTCAGGACCATCGTCTGAACAGAACTTGTCGTGCCTCCTACCATCAGAAATGCATGTGCTGCTCCAAAGGCATCTGCTGCCAGTTCTTCTGCCTCCCGTATTACAGATACCGGATGACAGAGATTATCCAGTGGCTTCATACTGTTAACATCAACACCTACACATTTTTGTCCCAGAAATTCTGTCAGCTCCGGATTGCCTCTTCCGCGCTTATGGCCAGGTACATCAAATGGTACAACCCTCATACGACGGAAAGTCTCCAGAGCTTCATGTATCGGTGCATGATTCTGGTTTAATTTAAAACGACTTCCTTTCATCATTCCTCCAATTCCAGTTTCCTTTGTATCACCCCTTAATATACATTCCACAGACTGAATAAAAAAACGCAGATCAGGGCACTAAGCCACAAACCTGCGTTTGATCTGTATTCGCATGCGTATCAGAGTCTATATAGCAATCATACTTTTACTACTCTTATTGATCGTTTCACAAGTCTGCGCTTCTGACGCATCTCGGTTATCAAAGGAACCTACTTATAAAATTTGAGCTTTTAACTCAATCAATAAGGTAACCAAAGTTACCATAATCGGCAGTGGACCCGGCTGTCCGCATGGCCTTAACCCTGACGGGTGGTCCTAAACAATTGCTTTGAAAAGACTCTGTCTGTTACTCTGCATCTTCGTCTCTCAAAATTGACCTAATCATATCATGTTGAAAAAAAACTGTCAAGTTCCGGTTCATTCTCAACATATGGAATCAAATCTTCCTACGATCAGGAGGTTAACTGCACCATAAAAAATGTCGTCTCACCATCCTTAGACAGTAAAACGACATTTTCTTACTTACATCTTTTGATTTGGTTTGTTTCCATTTTTAGCTTTATTAAATGATACGGTATTTCTATATTACTTCTGTTCCTGACTCTTTAACAGCTTCCTGAGACGCTGAACTTCCTCTTCAAGCGCATTTGCTCGCTCTTCTGCCTCAATCTTTAACTGTTTTTCCTCATCTGCTCGCTGCTTTTCCTCATCCGCACGCTGTTTTTCCTCATCCGCACGTTGCTTTTCCTCATCCGCGCGCTGTTTTTCCTCATCCGCGCGCTGTTTTTCCTCATCCGCGCGTTGTCTTTCAGCCTCTGCACGCTGTTTCTCTCTCGCAGTATTTCTTTTTTGAGCCCCTATGTCTATTTCTTCCATATTCTCAAACAAATATCCCATACCACGACCTCCTATTCCACCCATTAGCTCCCGGGCATTCTCACTTGGTACTTTCATTTTCATTAGTAAAGACCACAGTATCTTTTTATAAATTTCCTTTATTTCGTCTGGTGCATTCACATAAATAGAATCCACCATTGTTTCGGAGACTTTTTGAAATTCCTTAGTATCCTCCGAAGACTGTATTTTATTAATCAGCATTACCAAAGACATTTCATCATGTTTCTTGCTGAGCTCCTCATTCGTATATTTATTCAAACTCACTACCTGGTATGTAAAATCTGGTATATACTCGATCATTTCCTCAGAAAAATCAATTCTGTCTTTCAAATGCAGTCCCGCTGTCCACTCTTTCTTCCCTTCATAATATACGATAGGAATGATCAGTGGATACCGAAAATCTGCACTCGCACTAACACCCTTATGTTTCTTATTCTGAGTTGCCTTATAATCCTGCCAGATCACACTCATATACCGAAACAATTGCATTGCCACATCGTAGTCAATCTCACTCTTATGCTCAATCAATGACAATACATAAACTTCTTTTTCTATTGTGCCATCTGTACTGCGGATATATACCTTCTTAATCGTGTCAGCCTCATATTCCACCCCGAGAAATGCCTGATACTTCTGGGAAACATCCTCGATATCCTCCGGCATTACATTGGATAATAATGGAATATTTGTATAGTTTCTTAAAAACTGGCTTGTCAACAGATCGTTTTTAAAAATCTCACGACTGTTCACATCTCTGACATGCATTTCCGGCTGGTAGTTTATATTGTTTTCTCTTTTGTCCCGTGATACTTTTTCCATTCTGCCTCCTTGTGGGAAACAAATCACAGATCAAAAGATATTTGTAACTGTTCAGTTCCCTCGCGGGATACTGCCTGCTGAATAGTTACAGATATTTACATTTTTATTGTAACATGTTGATTTTGATGGAACAACTGAAAACTTTCTAAAATACAAAAACTATCGCTCAATTCCCTGCTCTTGTCGCATCCTCGCGGAGCGTTTTTCTGAATATGAATATGTATATTAACTCCGATTATTTTCGGATAGAAGCAGGAAAGATACTCTTCAAGATTTTTTGCATTGATTCCGCCTGTCGGCATAAACTTAAGTCCTCTTTTAACTGCCTGAGCAACCTCAGATGGTGAAACACATCCCGGGTAAACAGGGATTTCTTTTTTCAGACAGTAGTCTACGATCTCCGGATCAAATCCAGGGCTAACTATGAACTTGGCACCTGCTGCTGCAGCTGCATCAACCTGTTCCTTAGTAAGAACAGTTCCTGCTCCTACAAGCATATCCGGAAACTGCTCTGCCATAAGACGGATAGATTCTTCCGCTGCCTCAGTACGAAATGTAACTTCTGCACATGGAAGTCCACCTTCAACAAGTGCCTTTGCAAGCGGAACTGCATACAGCTCAGCAAAACCCTAAATGTCTGAGTCAATAGAGTTCTTTTATGGCACACAAATTTGGATTTCCATGTGAATTTGTGATATGATTACAGATATACAAAAGAGATATGCGTGAATACGCAAAAACTGTTATACCTTGTCAACGGAATAAATACAGAAAGGACCTATCTCATATGGTAAAGATTATTTCAGACAGCACCTGCGACCTCTCTCCTGAGCTGATTGCAAAATATGATATCGACATCCTGCCGCTCCACATTCTTCTCGGCGAGGACGAATATGAAGATGGCAGAAACATTACGCCGCAGCAGATCTATGACTGGTCTGATGCACACAAAACAACGCCCAAAACATCAGCCCCGTCTCTGGCTGAAGCCATTGATCTTTTTCGCCCATATATAGAAGAAAAACGTGAAATCGTCTGTTTTTCCATTTCCGGCAGCATGTCCACTTCCGGAAATGTCATGCGCCTTGCAGCTGAAGAATTAGAAGCATCTGATCTTGTTACGGTCGTTGATTCGGCAAACCTCTCTACCGGAATTGGGCTTCTCGTCATAAAGGCAGCAATTATGGCCGAAAAAGGACAGTCCGCAGCCGAAATCGCAGCTACAATAGCATCTTTAAAACCCAATATCCGCGCAAGCTTTGTCGTCGATACACTTACTTATCTGTACCGCGGTGGCCGATGCAACGCTGTTTCTGCCATGGCAGGCGGAGTTCTGAGACTCCACCCGAAAATCGTCGTCGAAAACGGGGCCATGGACGCGTCCAAAAAATATCGTGGCAAAATACATTCTGTCATTATGTCCTATGTAAAAGACATGGAAGAGGATTTAAAATCAGCAAGACCTGAGCGCGTATTTATCACACATTCCGGCTGTGACCGCACCACCGTTGATGCCGTCCGCTCCTACCTGGAAAGTCTCGGGATCTTCCATGAAATATTAGAAACCAGGGCCGGCGGTGTTGTTTCCAGCCACTGCGGTCCTGGTACACTTGGTGTTCTGTTTATTGCAAAATAAACGATTACACCGGATATTTTACAATTTTACATTTTTGACCCGAATCCCTCAATCTTTAAGGGACTTGTTACGCTTTGCGCGCCAGATACGGTCTGCTTAAGACAGGATTGATCTACGCTGTTCAGCCCAGTTCAGATAACTAAAGAATCCTACGTTCAGGACGATTCCCACAGTCGTTGCCACCGGAGCAGCCAGACCGATCTTTGTCAGGCTTGCGTTCGGCTGGATACTCATAAAGTATGCAAGCGGCAGACGTACCAGAAGTGTCTGGATCAGGCCCTGCGTCATAACCCAGACAGTCTTGTTATTTCCATTGAAATAACCAACCATACTGAACAGGATCGCTGTCACAAGTGTCTCCGGTGCAAAACCTTTCAGATATGCAAATCCATTCTGGATAACCGCTGCATCTGTAGAAAAAGCACTGCACAATACATCACCTTTAAACAGAACCAGTACAAATACCACACAGCCGACAGCCAGACCCACACCGATTCCTGTAAACATAGACTGTTTCGCACGTTTTTTCTTGCCTGCACCTATATTCTGGGAAACGAAAGATGCCATTGACTGCATCAGTGAACTCGGTACGAGCATTGCAAAGTTAACAATTTTACATGCAACTCCGTAACCGGACGAAGCTTCCAGTCCAAGTCGGTTGACAAATGCACAGAGTGCCAGGAAAGAAATCTGTGTCAGAAATTCCTGCAGTGCAAGCGGAAGACCAATCTTCAGGAATTTCCGGCACTGTGGGTTCAGGCGAAAATCCTTCTTTGTGATCGCAAACGGAAGATCTTTTTTCAGCAAAAGCATTACTGCAAATACTACGCTGAGCGCCTGTGCGGTAACTGTTGCGATTGCAGCTCCTGCTGCATCCATGTGAAGACCGGCTACCAGTATCAGGTCGCCGATAATATTTACGATACATGCCACCAGTACAAAAAGAAGCGGTGATTTACTGTCTCCCAGTCCACGGAAAATTGCGGACAACAGGTTGTACGCTACAATAAATAAAATACCTGCACCACAGATTCTTACATAACTTGCAGTCAGATCTACAGCCTCCGCCGGTGCCTGCATCAGAACGGAAATCGGACGGGCAAATCCAACCATCGCAATAAACAGTGCAACAGACATCATGGTAAATACCACTGCTCCACCACCAATGACAGCCCCGATCCTTTCCGGTCGTTTTTCACCGAGATAGCGGGCGATCAAAACGGTGATACCCATTGCGAACTGAATTACTACAAATGTCACCAGATTCAGTACCTGACTTCCGGTGGAAACCGCAGAAAGTCCGGATGTAGAACCAAATCTTCCTACAACCAGCAAGTCAACTGCGCCATATGCCGCCTGCAGAATCAATGCCCCGAGAATCGGCATCATAAAGGCGACCAGTTTCTTCAGTATATTTCCCTGTGTAAAATCAGCTTTATCACTTGTCATAATGGCCCCTCCTCTCGCACATGATCTGATAAAATTTTTCAATCGTGCGGATCATACAGTCTGCATCTTCTTCTGAAATGTCACTCAGATCTGCAGACAGTTCACCGAAATATTTTTCATCATACTTACAAAACAGCTTCCAGCCCTCTTCTGTGATAGATATGTAAGTGACGCGTCCGTCATCCGGGGATGCAATCTTGCTAAGATAACCTTTTTTCTCCATCTCTTTTACCGTTCTGGTGACTCCCGGCCTTGGGAGATTCATTACATCGCTGATATCAGACACTTTTACACGAATGTCTTTTTTTTCCAGTTTCTGGATTGCATCCAGATATTGAATATAAGACGGCATCACCCCTTCCGGCAGAGGCGGCAGCATCTCCCGGATCCGCTTCGCCTGATAACATGCATCAAGCATTTCTTTGATTTTTTTGGTTGTCATAATATATGCCTCCATATAATTATCATTGTTAATTACCTTTGATAATTATATAGGAAACTGAGGATTTGTCAAGAAGTATCGCATCCTCGCGGAGCGTTTTTATGTAATAGGAACATTACGAAGTAATTTCCTATTACATAAAAAATATCGTTTTACCATCATTTAGACAGTAAAACGATATTTTCTTACTTACATCTTTTGATTTGACTTGTTTCCATTTTTAACTTTATTGATATGTTACGGTATTCTATATGTTACTTCTGTCCCTGAAGCTCTAACCGCTTCCTGAGTCGCTGAAGTTCCTCCTCTAGTGCATCCGCTCGCTGCTTCTCTTCATCTGCCCGCTGCTTCTCTTCTTCTGCCCGCTGCTTCTCTTCTTCTGCCCGCTGTTTTTCTTCTTCTGCCCGCTGCCTTGTTAAGGCAACCTTCCTTTTTAGAGCCCCAATATCTATTTCGTCCATATTCTCAAACAGATATCCCATACCATGACCTCCAATCTCGCCTATAATATTGCTGGCCTCCTCATTCGGTACTTTTAATTTCATTAGTAATGACCATAATATTTTCTTATATATCTCTTTTATCTCATCCGGTGCATTTCCATAAGTGGAATCTACCATTTCCTCCGAGACCTTTCTAAACTCCGAAAGATCTTCCTCCGTCTGTATCTTATTAATCAGCATCACCAATGACATTTCATCATGTTTTTCGCTGAGTTCTTCATTTGTATATTGTCTCACACTCACTACCTGATATGTAAAATCCGGAATATATTTTTCCATTTCTTCTGAAAATTCAATGCGGTCTTTCAGATTCAAATCTGCAGTCCATTTCCGTTTTCCCTCATAATATACAATTGGAATAATCAGAGGATAACGAAAATTTTTACGTCGGCTGCTTCCTTCCTGGATTTTATTCTGAGTCGCTTTATATTCCTGCCAGATTACACACATGTACCGAAGCAACTGCATCGCCACATCATAATCAATATCACTCTTGTGCTCAATCAATGACAATACATAAACTTCTCTTTCTATTGTGCCATCTGCTTTGCGGATATATACCTTTTTGATCGTATCCGACTCAAATTCCACCCCCAGAAATGCCTGATATTTTTCCGATACATCCTCAATATCCTCCGGCATCACATTCGCCAGCAGCGGAATATCTGTATAATTTCTCAGAAACTGACTTGTCAGCCTGTTATTCTTAAATATCTCCCGGCTGTTTGCATTTCTCACATGCATTTCCGGCTGGTAGCTCGCGTTCTTTTCTCTTTTGTCCTGTGATGCTTTTTCCATTTTGCCTCCTCGCTGGAAACAAATCACAGATCAAAAGATATTTGCTCTTTTATTGTAACATGGAGATTTTAAAGGAACAACTTAAATAAAAAAATTTTCCACATACCAGGCTTACCGCCGTGGCGGTTACCTGCACTGCACACTCCAGGAACAGAACAGGATCACAATCAGCGGCAAAGCTGCACTTGTCGCAATAACGGAGCGTTTTTACGTTATTGGAACATTACGAAGTAATTTCCTTTAATCCGTAAAAAAAGAAGAAAGCCTGTATTTTGATCGGCTTTCTCCTTTTTTCGCTATATTCATACTTCTTCTTTTAGTACGGTAAAAGCTTTATCTTTTTCCAGAAGAAACGGTCGTAAATATCCGCATAGATCACTCATAGGATACACACCATCCTTCAGGTGTATGCCCAATACCTGGATCATGTAATCCCGTCTTTCCTGCATCCGTTCCCATGTGAGAGGATATTCATTTTGAAGCTGCTCTGCCAGCTTTTCATCAACCAGCACGATTCCATCTTCTGCGCCAACACCTGCGTATCCCGGCACGGCCGGAATAATATCCATCTGAAGTATCATCCCACTTTTCAATATCACCGGGCTTCCCGGATAAATCGGTGATGCAGACCATTCCTCATTATCTGTAAAATGTCCCGGATTCAATATCCAATTAAACAATTCTTTTGGAAGGACTTCATCAACAGTCAGATAAATATCTTCACATCTGACGCCCTCTCCTACTGTTTCATACCAGGCAACAGCCGCTTTATAGTAAGGAACAGCCACTTTTTTCAAATAATCTCTCTCTGCTTCTGGAAGCTGTGATTCTTCCTTTACGACATAAGCTGCCCTGGAAGTTAATCCTCCACGAAGCCCAATGGTAACAGAAAACCGTTCTCCAACCTGCACTTCCTTATCTCTCGGAAATACAACCGCGTCTGTGAAACGCTCTCCTGAAGCCACAATGGTAGTAACCGATGTAGGTTGTCCCATAGTATTCATCTCTCCCGCCAGCTCCAGTTCTGTCTTACCTGGCCCCAGCGCCTCAAGAACCTGATATACACAAGCAGACGCAAGCCCTGATGCAGCTTCATAATGTGCGATCTCATTGGCATTTTTTATATGCCGCAGACCTTTTTCAGCATCCAGAAAAATGCCGGATGCATTAATAGTTTGTCCATTTTTATTGATATCTTTAACAGCAGCAACTATAAATTGCGGAATATCAATCAGATATTGGTTATCCTCAACTGCACTGGTAAACACCTTCCAGCCTACACAGCCGATCTTCATTCCATCCTCTAATCCAGCCTCACGCAGGATATCACGAATCCGATTCTGCGGATTCATAGGCTGATAAGGCAGCGAAAAGTATGGTGTATGGAGAACTGTTCCCTGTATAAAGCTATATCTGCTCATTTTCAGGTTTTCATTTCCCAGAAGAAAATACACCTTTCCGTCTGCATGTAAAACCAGTACAGCCTCTTCAAACCTTGGCTCAAATCCGGTCAGATATGCAAAATTGGCTCCATGTTCCCGGTCTGCGTAAATCATCAACACATCTAACTTCTGTTCTTTCATGCAGGCCAAAACATTCCTGTAATGTTCCTCCATTGTTTCTCTGGTAAGGTTTACAGGCCTGTAACCCTGATGGAGCACAGGCTTTTCCACTGTATCATATAATATATCCAAATTTCCCCTCCTCTGACACCAAGGCTGCTGCTCCTATTATCCCGGCATCATTCCCTAACTCCGCCAGAATAATATTATTCTTTTTATCTGTCAAAAAAAAGTTCTTCTTATATTCCTTGTAAATTGCATTAGTAATCAGAGCACCTGCACCTGATACTCCGCCACCGATCACAAACACTTCTGGATCAAAAGCATGAGCAAAAATTGCCATAGCACGTCCCAGCACTCCCATGCAGAATTCCACACACTTCACAGCAAGGGGATCTCCTTTTTTCGCCTGTTCACATACATCTTTTGCAGTAAAATCTCTCATTTTTCTCAACTGAGATACACCTTCATTCTCAGCCAGTATTTTTTTCATTCTACGCACGATCCCTGTAGCAGATGCAAACTGATCAACGCATCCACAATTTCCGCAATTACAGTTTCCTGAATCCTTTGATCCCACAGCAATATGACCGATTTCCCCTGCAAGCCCGGAAGCCCCAAGAACAATGTCTCCATTCAGAATGATACCACCGCCCACGCCTGTTCCCAGAGTGATCAGCATCATGGTTTTATATTTTCTGCCTGCTCCCTGTACAAATTCTCCAAGCGCTGCCACATTTGCATCATTTCCTGCCTGAATATATGCATGTGGAAAAAACTTTCTCATTTCTTCTGCAGGATTAAAATTATTCCAGAACAGATTCACACATACTTCCACATTTCCATCTTTGTCCACAGGTCCCGGGATTCCCATTCCAATGCCATATACATCAGCTTCACTTAATGCATTTTCGCAAAGATAGCTCTGTATTTCTTTCGCCACATCAGGAATGATCTGTTTCCCTTCATTTGAAAGATCTGTTTTTATAGCCCATTTCTTCAAGAGCTTCTGACTTTTCCAGTCAAAAGCCCCCAGTTTGATATCTGTTCCACCAACATCAACTCCGAAAAGTACTTTCATATTTTTTCTTCCCTTATAAATTATAAAGTCTGGCTGCATTATCATGTAAAATACCCATGATTTCTTTTTCTGTGAATGTAGGCCAGCCAGACTGTTTGCAGATCTTATTCATTCCATTCTGCACCAAATCAACCCATTCCAGAATATCTTTTGTAGGATCCGGTCCAAACAGATCATTATTTGCTGCCACAAAGTCCGTTGCAAACATCACTCTGTCAAGTACACCGGTTTCTTTTGCAAGTACCATATTCCAGGTCATCCATAAAGGTCTTTTATACAACATTGCCAGGTCTGTCCACAGGTTTTCATCGTTCACCATCATTGTGAAAAGATATTCGCTGAACGGATAACCGATATGTTCTACTACCTTTTTCATATGTGGAAAATGAAATGTTACATCATTCAGATTTTCCATTTTGGCATATTTTGTATGTGCAAGAACAGTAGGACCACCAGCTGCTGAATGATGATACTGGCATACTGCACCGGCCTTGTCAATAGCTTCATAAAATGGAAACATAACCGGATCATTAGAATTAAACTGTCCGTATGGTGGAGTAAAAAGTACGCCTCTGTATCCTTTATTATTCAACTTATCTACCATGTAATCATAGTTTTTCTGGTTAAATCTTCCGGCTTCATCAATTGGCTCCACGCTACAGAACGGAACAAAGAAATCTGGATATTTTGCAAAAGCATCTTCCACTGCAACTTCCCCAAATTCAGAGTTCCATACTTTATGCATATCCTGTCCCATGCATACACAATGTTCAATCCCTGCTGCTTTCATCCACTCCACCAGCTGATTAATATCCGTATCTTTTGGAATTGACTGTCCCAGTCGGTCATAGGTTGGTCTGTCAAAACATTTTGTATTGATTAAGTGCATATGAGAATCTATGTACATGTTATCATCCTCCAGTTTTTTAATACCGGCGGCAGTTTTTGATTATCAACTGTCCGCCGGATTGTTCTTAATTATTCCTGTCCGTCCTCTGTTGTGTCAATTTCTTCTGCAGTATCTTTTTCTGCATCTTCTGTCTCTTCTGTTGTTCCATCATCCATAGCATTAATATCAAAGGTTTTTGCATTTTGAATGGTAAGGAGTTCCGGTGTCATTTCGTAAATATCGTCTGCACCGCTTCTTGTATAACTTCCGTCAAAAATCTGCTCCATGAACTCAACACATTTCACACCCATTTTTACAGGAGACATTCCAGGACTTGCATACAGTTTGCAATCCTCACCGCCATCAATCATAACCTGTTTCTGCTCATCTGTCGCGTCATATCCGATTACGTAAACATCTGTTTTTCCAGCATCCTGAAGAGCATGATAAGTTCCCATTGTACATTCATTCCAATACAGGAAAAATGCATCTGCATCCGGATAAGCAGTAATCATATCGGTTGCCCATGCATAGCAACCATCAGTTGTTCTGTCTGTGGAACGATTTTTGATGACCTCCGCATTCGGATAATTCTCTTTCATCCAGTCCGTAAATCCATCAACTCTGCGACCACTGGATGCAATAGATGGCTCCTCTTCATATACAATCACCTGTGCATCTTCTTTTCCGTCAAGAGCCTCCATACACTGCTCAGCAGCCATCTGACCACCTGCATAATCATCATATCTCACAGATGCATCAGCACCTCCCTTGGATGCCAGACAGTCAAAATCAATGATAGGTATTCCTGCTTCATGAGCCAGATCTACTGCATCATTTGCTCCTTCTGTATCAATGGCAGTGTAAATGATTCCGTCAACGCCCTGAGTTACAAGGTCATTAATATCCGTGTACATCTTTGCCCAATCTCCGCTTGGATCCATGAGTACACATTTCCATCCCCTTTCTTCAATCTCTTTCTCTGCAATCTCTGCAAGAGATGCCTCAAAAGACTGTGCCATATCCCATACAACAACACCAATGGTTTTCTCCTTATCTGCCGCTGATGCGGATACAGGTGCACCGATTGTTGCCATTGCCATCACGGCTGTCAGCATTGTACATACCATTTTTTTCTTCATAATGCTTTCTACCTTTCTTTTAAGTATTTTTATTTTTTATTTTCTCTGATGCCACTTTTTCGGCCGTAAAAATATGGCAGCAGAATGTTTATCTCAATTTCTACTTACTTTTTATTTGCCAGCTTATAAGAGAAGCTGTTAAACCACTGTGAATAGAATACTGCCACTACCATCAATGCTCCACGAACAACATATTGCCAGTTGGAACCAATGTACATAAGGTTCATTCCATTAGTGATCATTCCCATGAGAAGCGATCCGAGAAAAACACCGATGGTCAGACCTTTTCCACCTGTAAGGGCAACTCCACCCATAGCACATGCGGAAATAGCAATGGTTGCATATCCACTTGCTGCATTTGGTGTTGCAGATGCTACTCTTGCTGTAGAAAGAATACCTGCAATAGCAGAAAGACCGCCAGAAATAATATATGTAGAGAAGCGAACACCTTTTACATTAATCCCGGAAATAAATGCTGCCTGATAATTACCACCAATTGCATATACCTTTCTTCCATATGAAGTTTTCCCAAGAACAATTGCCATCAATACAAACACAAGAATCATGATCCAGATAGACATGGACACACCCAGAATCGGTTTGTTACTCAAATCCTTAAAGGAATCCGGAAGGCCTGTAACTGCTGTATTATTGCCTACAATATATACCAGACCTCGCACCGCCACCTGGGAACCCAGCGTGACAATGAATGGGTCAATGGATGTAAATGCTACCAAAAGTCCGTTTACTGCACCCACCACACAGCAGATGATCACAGAAATAAGAATTGCTGCTGGAAGATTTGTTTTCAGACCATACAATCCATCCTTTACAAGAAGTCCGCAACAGGTACCGCCCAGGGCTGCGATAGACTCAATAGAAAGATCAAATGTTCCATTTATCAGTGGGAATGCCAATGCACATGACAGGATTCCATAAACAACAATTTCTTTCAGCACGTTATGGATATTCCCTATTGTAAGAAAATTTCCGCTTTTCGTCTGCACAATGCAGGAATAAAGAATAATCAACAGGAGCAGTCCTGATAATTCAAAATATTTTGATGTAACAATTTTATGTCTTATACTATTTTTTTTATTCATTTTTTTCCTCCACCTGTAAAACAATATATATTACGCATTTGCAGTCTTATCATGTGAAATCGACATATGCATGATAGTTTCCTCTGTCGCTTCTCCCCTCATAAGTTCACCGGACAAATATCCTTCATGCATAACCAGTATCCTGTCTGATAGTCCCAGAAGCTCTGTCATTTCAGAAGATACCACGATAATCGACAGCCCTACTGTTGCAAGATCATTGATAATTTTGTATATTTCAGCCTTTGCACCTACATCCACACCTCTTGTAGGTTCATCAAGAAGCAGGATATCCGGATGAGAAGCAAGGCATCTCCCAAGAACAACTTTCTGCTGATTGCCGCCACTTAACATTTTTACAGCCATCTGACTGCCAGAGCACCGAATCCTAAGTTTTTCTATGTATTCCTTACAGACACTCTTTTCTTCTCTGGTATTCATAAATCCGATTCTGGACAATTTTTTCAGAATACTGAGAATGGTATTTTGCAAAATGGACTGTTCCAGAATAAGTCCCTGATCCTTCCTGTCCTCCGGAAGAAAAGCAATTCCTTTCTGCACACCATCCCTCGGTGAATGAATCTCCACAGGTTCTCCATTCAGTAGAAGGCTTCCTTCGCCTGAATCAATGCCAAGCAAAAGTCTTAACAACTCTGTCCTACCTGCCCCTACCAGACCACCGATTCCCAGAATCTCTCCTTTGTGAAGTTCAAAGGAAACTCCATGAACCTTCTCATTAGTCAGATTCTCTGCCTTCAGAATCACTTCTCCTGACTTGTTTGTTTTTTCCGGGAACTGCTGAGTCATTTTTCGACCAACCATTAACTGAACAATGTCATCTACTGTCATTTCAGATACCATGCCTCCGCCGGAATCACATCCATCTTTCAGAACCTGTATCCGGTCTCCTACTGCATAAATATCTTCCATTCTGTGAGAAATCATAATAATAGCCATTTTATCTTCTTTTAATTTGCGGATAATCTTATACAGTTTCTCTGTTTCTTCTATAGTAAGCGCTGCTGTAGGCTCATCAAAAACAATAATGGATGCATGATAGGAAAGTGCCTTCAAAATTTCGATCAGCTGTCTTTGTGCAATACTGTAATGCTTCAACAAGGATTTTGGATCAAAATAAATACCCAGCTCATCCATTAGTTCTTTGGTTTCCCGATTGATCCTTCCTTCTTCTATAAAACCACCTTTGGTTTTGTATCGCCCAACAAAGATATTTTCTGCAACTGTCATCTCTTCAATCTGGATCAGTTCCTGCTGCACCATACTCACTCCGTAATGAATGGAATCTATAGGTTTTCTGATACGCACTGGCTGGCCATCAATGTAAATCTGACCTTCTGAAGGCTGCTGGATCCCTGCAAGGATCTTCATCAATGTAGATTTCCCGGCACCGTTTTCTCCACACAAGCAAAGAACTTCTCCCCGTCTGAGCTGAAGGTTAACATCATTCAATGCATGAATCCCACCGAAGCGCTTACTGATATTTTTCATTTCCAGTATATACTCACTCATTGTTGTCCCTCCTGTTTGATTTACGAAAAGTTTATCATTGGTGCAATGTTTATCGCAAGCGTTTTTTCACTTACTTTTTTCACAAAAAAAACAAACATTTATTTGTGACAGATTCACAATTTCAGGTTAATTTGTGGCTTTTTCTTATTTATCCGAATTTTCTTTTTCTTTTTTTTATTTTTGCAATTGACTTATCATTATGATTATGATATTTTCATCATATGATAAACGTTTACCAATTCCTATGGAGACCACTATATGAAATCAAAAAAAATCACTTTGCAAGACATTGCAGATCAGACTCACGTTTCAAAAGCTCTTGTTTCACGAGTCATCAATAACCGTCCGGTTCGTGTTTCTGAGCAGAAAAGGGAACAAATCCTTCGGATTGCCAATGAAACGGACTATGTTCCTACAGGTAAGATCATGAATTATTCCTCAGGCATTCCAAAGCTTAATAAGACCATTGCCCTTTTACTACCTCATATGCAGTACAAATTTATGGCGGACCTGACAGAAACCATTACCCATGTTGCTTATGAAAACGGATACACGGTCATCGCTTTTGATACGCAGGAGAACAATACGCTGGAAATGAAATACTTGGAAATATGCAATTCAGTAAAGGTATCTGGCATTATCATTGATTCTTTCTCCAGCGCTAACAATCGCAAATATATTGATAAACTTACAGAATGGGGCATTCCTTTTGTTTTTGTTGACTGTTACCCAAATCATGTGGAAACACCTAATTATTCCATTGTTTCCACCAAGAACGAAGAAGGCATGTTCAAACTTACCGAAAGCCTGATTAAGCGGGGACATAAGAAGATCCTTAGCATCATACAGGATAAATCTACTTTAACTAATGTTTCCATGTGTCGTATTAATGGCTATTACGCCGCCATGGACAAGTATGGACTTCCGGGATTTAATCAGATTATTTATCCCAACCGGGACTATACGCAACAGCCTATTTATTCTCTTTTAAATACATCTCAGAAATTCAATGCATTTATTATCCACACAGGTTCGGATATGCAACCTTTCTGTGATCTGATCCTGGCTACAGAGTATTACAAGCAGACTGATTTTGAGATTGGTGTGTTCGACGACTTTAATATTTCCTTCCTTGATCAGGCAAAGGGAATTCACAGGAAGACTTACCAGCGAATTTCAAATATCGTTTCCCAGCGTCCACAGGAAATCGGACAGTTGGCTGTAAATGCCCTGCTTGAAAATATTCAGAAAGGAAATCAATATGTACCAATCCAATCTTTTATCGACTGTGACCTGATCAATATTAAGGAGTGAAAAGGAGGCAAACATATCATGCATATCAAAAATCTTACCCGGCTTTCTGTTATCGAAATGCCGTATGGAGATCTAAACTGGGGACCCGATCCTAAACATATCCGGACAGGAATCTATTCAGATATCCAATTATGGGATAAATACAGAGAATTGGATGATTACCATCTTTGTGGCATCTATAACAAGGCGGGTGTTCCCGTCCAGACCCAAAGAATCACTTACCAGCCAAACGAAAAAGAGGAAATTTATCTTACATTGACCCGTCAACTGTCAGATGCGGTATACCAGTCTCTTTCCAGTGGTTCTGCCTTACTTCTTACGGGAGGATACTGCAAAGACGCAGTCGCAGTCTGCGGAGGCATACAACGATATCTGGGGACAGATAAAAGAGTTGGAATCATATACCTGGATGCACACAGTGACATGTCTACGCCGGAAGTTACCACCACTGGTATCCTAGGTGGTATGGATGTAGCTGCAATTTTAGGAAAAACACTTCCCACATGGTGCAACGTTGCAGGTCTTTCCACACCTTATAGTGATGAGCTGGTTCTTTTAAGCGATTTTCGTGAATCCGCAGTTAATGACGATGGCGCACTCCCTCTTGTACAATCTTCCAAGCTTTGCTGGCTGAAAACAAATGAATTCAATGATCCACACAAATGGCGGGAATCAGTCTTTGCCCTGGCAAATAAAGTAGATGCCCTGTATCTTCATATTGACGGAGACATCCTGGCACGACCTTATGCTCCAAATGCAGCCTGTGTTGCGGACGGAGGCCCTTCCATTTTTACTGTAATGGATAATATACGAACTGTAATGCAAACTGGAAAAGTTCTTGTTTACGGAAGCTATGGTTTTTATTTTGATACAGATATCTCTGGTCAGGACTCCCTGACTCTGAGCGGACTGCGTACTGTTTCTGCAGGACTCGATGCCTGGAAGCAGATGCCTGTCCTGTAAGGTCTCAGATTTACATTGAAGATCTATTTTTTTACAGTGACTTCTTTTTTCTTGCTATAAAATAAACCTCCAAACTGAGTAATCTATCTTACATCAGTTTGGAGGTTTTCACATTTCTGTTAATATTTATTTCAGTTTCTTCTTCAGTTCCTGAATCAGTTCAAAGTAATCTCTGTGTCTCATCTCAGGGAATGCTTTGATGAGTCGTCCCTGTCCAAATACAGTGTGGTTTGTGATAGAACTGGACAGTTCATCAAACTGTGCCTGAAGTTCTGTTTTTTTCATTCGAAGCATTTCGATTGACTTATCTTTCTGCGCTATTGTAGCATCACGCAACTCCGCTTTTGCAAGTGTAACCTGCACTTTACCCTCACCGACTTTCTGAGCAGTGTCGATCGTGGTCGTCGCCAGTGTGTTGCTGAGTTTGTCACTTACAATTCTCATATCGGAGCTGACTTTATCCAGTCTGGTAAGCTTCTTGTTCAGTCCGCGGATCGTTGCTACAGTCACTACAAAATCCGCAAAATATGCCGCATACAAAATTGCTATCACAACCCATTCCCAGGTTGCCGGTATATGTGATGCCTGATTCTCCACATACTTCTGGAAAACTTTTACGACCATCACGATTGCAAGTCCCCAGATCAGCGAAAACTCCAGACAGATATATCCGTGAAAATTCAGCGGCTTATCTGAATAATCCCACCATCTTGCATGAAAGCATACGTCAAGCAGCCATCCGGCGATCAGCTCTACCAAAGTAGCCAGGACAAATCCAAAGACAAAGATCATTCCTTCACTCATCACATGTCCGCCGCTCTGAATCGTATTGAGCAAAGCAAAAACGGACAATACTCCGAAACCATACACCGGGCAGACCGGACCATTCAGAAAACCTCGGTTTATCACCTTTCCAAGTGCAACCGCATGAAAGATAACTTCAACAACCCATCCTCCAAAAGAATAAAACAAAAAATACAAACATATCTGAAAATATGTCATTCCACAAATCATTATCTATACCCTCCTCCATCTTTCCTTTTTGATATAAGTAAATTTATTATACCAGACACGCCAATATATACCTATACAAATCTTATGAAATATTTCGTCAGAACAAAGCGGACAAGTCTGCTTCAGCAAACATGTTCCTATTACATAAAAATACCGCCAGTTAGCTCCAGGCTATCTGACGGCATTAATATTATCTCTTTACCCCACACTGAATCGCCTGTGTCGGGCAGGCTTTCTTACATCTTCCACAACGGATGCACTCTGCACTGTTCGGGTTTTCCACAGGGTTGACTTCCATCTGACATGCTTTTGCACATTTTCCACAGTGAATGCACTTCTCCTCGTCTACACGATAACGAAAAACAGATACTTTATTGAATATAGAATAAAATGCTCCCAGTGGACAGATATATTTACAAAACGGCCGGTAAATAAGAATTGCCAAAATGATCATAATCACCAGAATCACATTTTTCCATATGTAAAGCCATCCGACTGCACTGCGCATGGACTTATTCAACAATACAAGCGGAAGACCACCTTCCAGTGTTCCTGCCGGGCAGATCAGTTTGCAGAAATACGGTGCGCCCTGTCCCATGATATCTACCACAAACATCGGCAATAAAATTACAAATATAAGAAAAATTACATATTTCAGCTTGCGAAGCAGTTTGTCTCCGCGAAATGTCCTGATTTTTTTCGGAAACGGAATCTTATTAAGCAGATCCTGAATCAGTCCAAACGGACACAGGAATCCGCAGACCAATCTGCCCAGCAATGCTCCCACAAAAATCAGAAATCCGACCACATAATATGCCATTTTGAAATTCCAGCTTCCAATTACCGCCTGAAGAGAACCAATCGGACAGGCGCCTGTCGCACCGGGACAGGAATAACAGTTCAGCCCCGGAACACAGACATTTTTCAGCTTTCCGGTATAGATCTTGCCGGTCACAAAACCAGACAGATGACTGTTAGTCAGCAGTGCCCACAATGCCTGGATTCCATGTCGCGGCCATTCGTTTATTTTCATTTTTTTATTATCCAATTCCAATACACTCCATGCAGATATTAATTGCTTTTGTAAAAACTACGGACATCTCGCCTCTGTAGATTCCAAAGATCATCAGAAGGATTCCAAGAATTGCCAAAACAACTCCTGCCCATTTTGTTTCTGTTATTTTTTTTATCATAGTTATCTTTTATCTTTCTGCCGGAAACCGGCATTGCTGGTTATCACAACTATACTCTTTTATTTTGAAACATTCGCAAGCTCTTTTTCTACGATTTTCTTCCACTCATCCAGGCTATGGCTTCCGGAATATGTTTCTCCTACAATATTTCCATCTTTGTCAACAAAGAAGGTTTCCGGGAAAGCAGAGATGCCATTCAGACGTCCATTCATCATTGTTGAATCCGGAATCAGGAAAGGATAAGAAGCTTTTGTCTTTTCCTGAAGAACACCAGCTTTTTTCACGGTAGCATCATCCTGTTTTCCGCCATCTCCTACTGTATCAAGAACCACACCAACAACTCCTACTCCCTTGTCTTTCATCTCCTCATAGAGTTTTTCCAGTTCCGGAATCTCATTGACGCATGGAGAACACCAGGTAGTAAAAATATTGACCAGAGTCAGGTCATAATCGCTAAATACTTTTTCTGTATAGTCTTTTCCGTCAACACCCTTTGTCTCAAATTTACCCACAGTTGTAGAATCACCTGCATTGCTGGTATCCTGTGGCTGATCAAATGCGGAAAGCTGCTGGAATGGTGTCATCTCTGTGAGTGTCACATCAATTTCTTCCACTTCTTTTTTCAGGGATTCATCTGCATCTTTATTAGTGCTCAGATAATATTTATACTTTCCATCACTGCTGCTTCCGATTTCTTTGTGTTCTGTACAGCCTGTGATCTCATCCAGTTCTTTCTCAGAATCTTCGTCATAGATTCCAATCACTCCAATTTTTGCAAGACTATTGCACCAGTCATCATACGCTGTTCCAAGCTTGTCAACCTCTGCCTCTTTCTGCTCCTCGGTCATTTCGCTCCAGCTTATATATGCATATTTAATTGCATCTGCAGTGTCATTCCATCCTTCATTTGAGATCATCGCAATAGTCTGCGCTTTTATCTGTTTAAGCAGTTCCTCTGGAAGTTTCATGTTAAGTCCAAGGAATGGATACTCATAAGAATCCTGTGCCTGCACAGTTGTCTCAGATGGTTTGAAAGTACCCTGTATAAAATCAGACGGGATTGCATCCCCCTCTGCAGCAACTGCATCATCATCAACTACCATTCCGGCCTGGTCTGCCGGAACCGCCATTGCTTCTGTACTTTCTGCTGCCATTACGGATACTCCTCCAAAGGTGGATGCTCCTAATACTGCAGCTGCCATAAGTGCTGTTATTTTTTTCATTCTGAATTTCATGATATATATCTCCCTTCAATTGATTTCGTTTGCATTTTACAGCGTGAGCTGTGCTCACTGCGATTACTATAGACAAAACTATACCATACTGTACATAAAATTGGTGTTAAGAAAACACGAAAATGAATTTTTTTAATCAAAATGCCGATTTCATTGAAATATGTGATTTTTTTACAGGAATTTTATGTCCAACATGATATGATAGTATCAGACAGAATTATCGAAATACCTGATACAAAACAATTCTCAGGTACTACCACTTAAAAAGGAGAACTTACATGCATATATTAATTATAGAAGATGAAGAACAGCTCTGCTGCTCCATTGCAGAGGGTCTTCGCATGAATGGATACGAAACAGATACCTGTTTTGATGGAAACGAAGGACTGGAATTATGTATGACAGAAAATTACGATCTGATTCTTCTGGACCTGAATCTTCCGGGAACAGACGGTCTTGACATTCTGCAGCAATTCCGTACATCTGACAGCACCACACCGGTTCTGATTCTTTCCGCGCGTGGACAGATTCAGGACAAAGTAGAGGGACTGGATCTTGGCGCCAATGATTACCTCACCAAACCTTTTCACTTTGAAGAACTGGAAGCCAGAATCCGCAGTCTCACCCGTAGAAAATTTATTCAGGAAGACATCTGTCTGAAATGTGGCCGCATCATTTTTGATACACGCACACGGAAAGCCAGTGTAGATGATGCGACTCTTTCCCTTACCCGAAAAGAAAGTGCACTTCTGGAATATTTCCTGCTCCATCAGGGTCGTATCATCAGCCCCGAAGAAATGATCGAACATCTCTGGGACGGAAGTGTTAACAGTTTCAGTAATTCAATCCGCGTCCACATTTCTTCTCTGCGCAAAAAACTTCGTGCTGCACTGGGCTTTGATCCGATTCAGAATAAAATCGGACAGGGATATATTCTGATGGAGGAAATATCATGAAAAATTTTTCCAGAAAACTCTCCCTGCAATGGCGTCTGACACTGATCACCGCTCTGCTTGTAACAATCACCTGCATACTGATGTACTTTTTTATCAGTCAGTCCGCAGTTACCGGTATGGACCACCTGCAAAATTATATCGTACAAATTAATAAAACCGATTCTTCACCAATTACTTTTAACATAGATCCAACTATCTTGTTTCCTGATCTCTCAGAACAGGTAACAACGACCAAACAGCTTTTTCAGATCCGAAGCCTTATCACTACAGTACTCATCATTCTGCTGAGCAGTGCCTGCACATATTTTGTCAGTCGCCGGGCATTAAAACCATTGCACAATCTCAGCACAAAAGTTGAAAAAATCCAGGCACAAAACCTCTCCGAACCACTTGAAGTACCGGACAGCAACGATGAGATCTCGAATCTGACACTTTCCTTTAATGAAATGCTTTCCCGTCTGAATGATGCCTTTACCGCACAAAAACAATTTTCTGCCAGTGCCGCGCATGAGCTTCGTACACCCCTTGCGGTCATGCAGACAAATCTGGAAGTTTTTTCCCGCAAGAAAGAGCCCTCCGCTGATGAATATCAGAAGCTTTTTTCCATGATTCAGGAACAGACCGGACGACTCTCCCATCTGGCAGAAATACTTCTCGATATGACCGGGATACAGACGATTGAACGTTCTGAAACAATCTCGCTGGCAGAGCTTACAGATGAAGTTCTCTGCGACCTGACTTCAATTGCTGAGCAAAAACAAATTAAGCTGATTCAGGAGGATGGAGACTGTACCATCACCGGAAGTTATCTTCTTCTCTACCGTGCTGTGTATAATCTTGTGGAAAATGCGATTAAATACAACCATCCCGGTGGAAAAGTAACGGTAAACATCCGGCAGAAAAAATCTCTCCTGAACACTGCTGTTCCTCCTGTTCCGACAGACTGCGCCCTCGTTGAAGTATCTGACACCGGGATCGGTATTTCTCCGGAATATCAGGAAAAAATCTTTGCCCCTTTTTTCCGTGTAGACAAGTCACGAAGCCGCGCCATGGGCGGTGCCGGACTGGGGCTCGCACTCGTAAATGAAATTGCCAGACAACATGGAGGAGAAGTAAAAGTCCTGAAAAGCGATAAAAACGGCAGCACGATTGCTCTCATACTGCCACTGTAAAGCAGCAGGCACAAACCACTGTTTTATGTGATCTGTGCCTGTATTTATTTTCAATCTAAAATTTCTTTCATCGGTGTGCCGATCGTTTTTTCCGGCATCGCAACTCCGAAATTTGCTGCGATCGTTGCGCCGATGTCAGCAAAGGAATCAGACTCCGGCAGACTTCCTCTTATTGTCAGTTTCGGCGAATACAGAAGAAGCGGTACATATTCTCTTGTGTGGTCGGTTCCTGTATAAGTCGGGTCATTTCCATGATCCGCAGTGATCATCAAAAGATCATCATCCCTGAGAACTTTCAGAAACTCACCTAATTTCACATCAAAACGCTCAAGCTCTGCCGCATATCCTTCCGGGTTTCTGCGATGTCCCCAAAGCGCATCAAAATCAACAAGATTTGTAAAACAAAGTCCTGTAAAATCCGTCTTTGCATAATCAATCGTCTGATCCATTCCGTTGACAGAGCTTACGGAATGCACGGAATCTGTGATTCCTTCACCATCAAAAATATCATGGATCTTACCGACTGCCAGCACATCATAACCGTTTTCTTTCAACGCATCCATTGCTGTTTTATTTGTCGGTTTTAATGCATAATCATGGCGGTTGCTGGTTCGCTTGAAGTTCTCCGGTGAATCACCGACATACGGCCTTGCAATTACGCGACCTACTCGCCATTCTTCTTTGAGCGTCAGCTTTCTCGCGATCTCACAGCAACGATACAGATTTGCCAGATCAAATGTCTTTTCATTTCCGCAGATCTGCAATACAGAATCTGCAGAAGTATAAACGATCATCGCATTTTCCTGCATCTCCTGCATACCAAGTTCTTTAATGATCTCTGTTCCACTTGCGCTTTTATTTCCGATAACCTTTTTGCCACACTGCTTCTCAAGCTCGTCGATCAGTTCCTGCGGAAAACCAGTTTCCGTAAATGTCTTAAACGGTTTTGTCGTATGGATACCCATCATTTCCCAGTGTCCGGTCATCGTATCCTTGCCATTGCTCTGCTCTTTCATTCGCTTGTAGCAGCCCAGCGGTTTCTCAACAGGATGAATACCTTCCATTGCTTTCAGGTTTGCCAGACCCAGACTCCGTAGATGAGGCATCTTATCCTCATGCAGATATTTGCCCAGATGACCGAGCGTATCTGCGCCTTCATCTCCAAACTTCGCTGCGTCCGGCATATATCCCATGCCGACCGAATCCAGCACAATTACAAATATTCTCTGATATTTCACTTTATCGTTTACCTTTGTCATATGGAACTCACCTGCTTTCATTATGTTATGATAATTATACCCCGATGACCATAGAATTACAATTACATCGACAGGCTGCTCCTGTTTCTTTTCGCTAATTATTTTTTATTCTATCCGCAGCATCCGATAGCCTATTCCAACATGAGTCTGTATATATGAAACATCACTCTTTTCTGTTTCCAGTTTCTTTCTCAAAGTCGCCATAAACACACGAAGAGAAGCTACATCACTCTCTGCACTTCTGCTCCAGATCTGCTGTGTGATATATGTATGCGTCAGTACCTTACCTACATTACGCGACAAAAGGCACAAAAGTTTATATTCAATAGGGGTTAGATGCAGTTCTTCACCTCTCAGATAAGTACAACCGGCCGTATAATCAATTTTCAGTTCACCATTAGTAAAAGTCGATTCTTCCTGCATCTCGCCTGTCTGGAGCAGTGCAAGTCGTCTCTGTGTGACGCGTATCCGTGCAAGAAGTTCCTCGACTGAAAATGGTTTCGTTATATAATCATCTGCGCCTGCATCCAGCGCTTCTATCTTATCCGTGTCTTCATTTCTTGCACTTATAACAATAATCGGCATATTTGACCACATTCTGATTTTTTTGATTACTTCCACTCCCTCTATATCCGGCAATCCCAGGTCAAGCAAAACAATATCCGGATTATGTGAGGAGGCCTCCAGAATAGCAGAAGTACCATTCTCTGCTTCCAGATATTTATAATCATGTGTCTTTAATGCTGTTATGATCAGGTTTCGTATCGGACGATCATCTTCAACAACCAGAATCGAATTTTTATTCATTTAATATCACCTCACTTAATGGTAGAGTAAACGTAAAAATACATCCTCTCGGAATATTATCTGTCAGCACCAGAGTTCCCCCGTGTGCTTCAATAATTGACCGACAAAGGGCAAGGCCAAGGCCAAGACTTCGATGACTGTCAGCGATTGTATTATTGCCTGTATAGAACATTTCAAATATATGCGGTTTTACTTCATCTGAAATACCTGGTCCGTTATCAGCTACACTGATCTGTGCTTTACCGTCCTTCTTTATTCCTCTGATGCATATCTTTGAGCCCGGCAGTGTATATTTTATTGCATTATCAATCAGATTTACAAGAACCTGGATTATAAGCCGCACATCCATATGTACGAGAATAAATTCTTCACATTCTACGTCAATCTGATAATCCTCATGTTTTCGGCTGATGTGGCGCAATGATTCTGTAATGACTTCGTCCAGAAGCTGATCTGTAAATTTAATCTTTAATCTTCCATCATTCAGCCTCGTGATAGAAAGCAGATTTTCCACAACATCAATCAGCCAGTCTGCATCATCATAAATATCTGAATAAATTTGACGTTTTGTTGCCTCATCCAGACAGCTTCCATTGTTTAACAGCATATCTGCATTTCCGGATATCGAACAAAGAGGTGTTCGAAGATCATGTGAAATCGCACGCAAAAGATCCGCACGAAGCTGTTCATTTTTAGCAAATACTGCATTTTTTTCTTTTTCTATTGCATTATGTGAATTTTCCATCGTAAGTGCACATTCATTAAGAACAGAAATCAGAATGCTGTTCTCATAAGAATCCAGTTTTTTCTTCTGCAATGGAATTCCAATTACACCATATACATTGTCTCCACTTTTAATAACAAAGTATAAACATCTGGCACTGCTGAAATGATTCGTTGTTGCACCTGCATTCTGCCCATTCTCATATGCCCACCTGGCTACATACTGTTCTTCTGATGTCAGAAGTTCTCCCTGTCTTCCTCTTTCGTCGTTATGAAAAAACAGACTGCCGCCGGACAGTTCTCCGTTTTCTTCAATATACGCAACAATATTACAGTTTAACAGACGCACCAGTTGTTTACAGGTAACACAAAGGATATCTCTTCTGTCTTTTACCTGTTGGAGTAGACGGTTTGTATCAAATAAAATCTGTGTGCAAAAAGCCTGCTGTGCCGATAACCTTGCATGCTCTTTTAGTTTTGCCGCAAGTGTTCCTGTCAGTACGGATGAGATAAGCATGATCAGAAATGTCACAGGATAACCAACTGCATATGTCTGAAATGACATTCTTGGTTCTGTAAGAAAAAAGCAAAAAAGAACGACACTTAAAAACGAACCGGCCAGACTGCAAAGATATCCATCTGTTAAAATTGAGGTGAGCAATACTCCAAGGATATATATGGTAACTATATTCGCATCTGTGAAATACAGTTTCTGAAATATCAGTCCAATCAGTGTACAGCCAATAAATATTGAAACTGTCAGAATATAATCTTTTACTGATGGTGTTTCAATATGGAGCTTAAACTTCTGCTTCTGACCGGTTTCCGGCATAACTGTACCCGGAATAACATGCATGTATGCATTCTTTTTTCTTCCTTTTGAACTCATCTCGACTTTTTTTAATAACTGCAGATTTGAACGTTCATCAGAAAGTTCTTTTCGGCTTTCCTTAATAAAGCATCCCAGTTTTGACACCATAAAAAGTCCCAGTCCAAATATTACACATACAATCAATATCAGAGTTCCCTTTTCCATTATCATCACCCACTATCTTCAGATATGAAAACATTTTTGAATTGTTTTATAATCACCCAGTACCAGAAGTGTACTCCCATCGTTCAGAACTGTATCAGCCGATATTGCCACACCGATTTCGCCGCCTTCATTTTTGACTGCCAGAATATTTATATTATGTTTCTTTCTTATGTCAAGTTCACCTATAGTTTTTCCAATCCACTCATACGGTATTTCTACTTCGAAGATTGCATGAGATGCATCGACTTCCATATAATCAAGGATATGATCATCCGCATAACGAATGGATGCCCATTTTGCCACCTGTTTTTCAGGATAAACCACCTTATCTGCACCATTTCGCAAAAGGAATTTTTCATGGACATCCCGTTCCGCTCTGGAAATTACCAGTCTGGCTCCCAGTTCCTTTAGTAAAGAAGTCGTCTCAAGCGAATTCTGAAAACTACCTCCAATCGTTACAAAACAGATATCATAATTTCCAATTCCCAGAGATTTCAGAAATTCAGCATCTGTGCTGTCTCCAATCTGAGCATTGGTAACAAAAGGAAGAACTTTCTCTACTCTTTCCTCATTCAGATCTACCGCCATAATCTCATGTCCCATCTGATTAAGCTGCATTGCAATGTGTTTTCCAAATCTTCCAAGTCCAATAATTAAAATATTCTTCATAAAAAAGCTCCTTTAACCCACTGTGATTTTTTCCATTGGCATTCTTGCATTATTATTTTTTCCTGAAAATACTGCATAGATCAGTGTCAGTCCACCCACGCGCCCCAGGTACATAAGTACAATCAATATCAGTCGTGATATTATATGTAGATCGGGCGTAACACCCAGAGTCAATCCTACCGTTCCTATAGCTGAAGCTGCCTCATAAAAACAGGTTAGCACAGGTAATCCTTCATAAGCACTGATTATGATCCCGCCTCCAAAGAACAGCATCAGGTACAGCATAGCAATTGTTGCCGCATTTTTTATCACCTGAACATCAAATCTTCTTCCAAAAGCACCTGCATCTTCACGACTTCTGAATGTAGCAAATGCATTCAGGATCAGTACTGCAAAAGTTGTTGTCTTCATACCTCCCGCTGTGGAACTTGGTGATCCTCCAATCAGCATCAGCAATATCATAACCGCCTTTCCTGCTTCTGTCATCAACGGGAGATCTGCAGTATTAAACCCGGCTGTTCTCGTTGTAACTGACTGAAATATTGAATACAGCAGACGTTTTTTAAACAGAAACTCTCCAAAATCATTGGCAAAAAATAAAATTGCCGGCAATATAATAAGAAGAACAGTTGTTATCAGAATCACCTTACTCTGCATACGATAACGTCTGAAATTTAATTTATTTTTATAAAAGTCTTCCCAGGTAAGAAATCCGATACCTCCGATTATAATCAAAAGCATGATTACCATATTCAGCCATATATTATCGCCATATCCTGAAAGAGATACAAACCTGTGTCCTTCTGTTCCCAGTATGTCAAACCCGGCATTGCAAAATGCAGATACTGAATGAAATATGGACATCCAGATTCCCCTCCGCCCAAAATCATGGCAAAATACCGGGAGAAGTAAAATTGCTCCAATCGCCTCAATCAAAAAAGTTCCTCTCAGTATGAATTTTGTCAACCGGACAATTCCTCCTACCTGCGGTGCAGATATTGCGCTCTGCATAGTGCTGCGCTGCATAAGAGATATTTTTCTTCCGGAAAGCATAAATGCAGCGACAGCAACTGTCACTACTCCCAGCCCACCTGTCTGTATAAGTATAAGAATAACTGTCTGACCAAATCCGGACCAGTAGCTGCCTGTGTCCTGTACAACAAGCCCCGTCACACAAACTGCAGAAGTTGAAGTAAAAAGTGCTTCGTCAAATGGAGTTACGATTCCATCTGCAGACGAGACCGGAAGCATCAGAAGAAGCGTTCCCAAAAGAATCACTCCTGCAAACCCTAATATGATCATCTGAAATGACGTCAGATGTTTTTTTCTGTGAAAATTCTCCTGCATAAATGTATGGCTCCTTTTTTAATATTTTGCACATGCAGATTTTAATCTTTTTATTCCAGTCTTATTATATATATAACTCCTCAAAGATTGTATAAAATTATCGGAATCAGTATTAAGATTTTATAAAGAAAACAGCATCACAACTATTCTTCCGGCAGCCACCTTACAGAACGCAGAACGGTTTCGACAATCTGATCGTTCCCTCTGTTTTCTCCTGCAAAGATCACCATGTCAATCTGTGTCGCATCTTTCCGGTCAATAAACACGATTCCGTAAAGGCTGTCTGTCGAGCAGAAAACACATGGAATTCCATTGATCTCTGCTTCTTTTTCCAGTTTGAATCCCTGCTTGTTGATCTGTTCTTTCAACACATCCATCATTGTCAGCTCGTTGTCAGCAAGTTCCTGCTCGATTTCTTTTCTTGATTCTTCATCGTCAGGCTCCGTTGCCATTGCCATGCAGATATAGGCTTTGTCATCGGACGCAGAAATATATTTCACCCCACCTGCAATGTCTTCTTCATCCGGCTGATAAGCGTCCCATTCTGCCGGAAGATACAATTCAAACAAATCTTCTACCTTTGTCCATGTACCATCGTATCCGGCTTTCGTTTCATCGAAAGAACTCACTTCATCTGTCGGCTCCGAATGACGCATGCATACATGATCTTTTACATAATCAATTTCCGAGAAAAGCTGCTGATATTCCTCGCTGATGCTACTGTCATCCATGTAGCCCTGCACATCTGTCGGAAATGTCAGGAAATAATTCATCACCGACTCCTCGCCGAATCCTACATAATAATAGGACGGCAGCTCTGTGAAATCACTGTTTACGGAATAAGATAAGGAAAAAAGTTTCCCGCCAACTGTCCCGTAATTTTCCTGCCATTTTTCTTTGCTCGCCTTATGATAAAAAGTAACACTGGTGTCCTGTGCCTGCACCGCTACCTTTCCC
>OIEC01000101.1_pt1 | contig 46526 bp, 36 predicted proteins | sample 1604801 | NCBI WGS metagenome assembly OIEC01 (sample SAMN01760940, study PRJEB22395) | human gut metagenome | reverse complement strand
GACGGCACTGGAGCAATCATGTTCCTGTCTTGCGAAGCACCGAAAGATGTCTGAGGAGTCAGGAAAAGTGTAACGCTGGACTAAATCGCGATTCCAAAACAGCCCGAGGTGAGAAATCCTGACGGCTGCAATGGAATCCTCGTCCGACACGTTGGGCGGGGTTGTTCAAGATTATGATGAGCCTTACAATATTTTGGATTTTATCGGGTGTACGTTATTCACTTGAAATCAAATCACTTAAATTTAAACGAGTTTGAAGCCAAGCTACCTTATCTTTTGCACGTTAAAATTTTTACTTTCAAAAATATTTGTAATATCAGAACGGACGTTTTGCAATATGAAATTTATTATAATGGGATCGCAGTATATTAATCCCATTGCCATAATATATTAATTTGTAAGCCAGCGGGACGGGAAAAAGCCAGTGTACCTGTCCCACTGGCTTCTTTATATCAGTTTCCATTTTTTTGAAACCTTTCATATCATTTTCCCGACATATATAATAGAGGCACAATTAATAAGTAAATAAATCAATTTAGTTTAGAAAGGATTTTTTATTATGAATGACGAGGATATTATTGATCTGTTTTTTGATCGAAAAGAATCCGCCATTTTTGAAACAGATAATAAATATGGAAATCATTTATCAAAGCTTGCCATGAGAATTTTAAATTGTCATGAGGATGCTGAAGAATGCAAAAATGATACTTATTTTGAGACTTGGAACACCGTTCCGCCCACTCGCCCAACTAATTTTCTTGCCTATTTAATGCGTATCTGTAGGTGTGATGCCTTTGATCGTATTGAATGGCAAAAAGCTAAAAAGCGACACAGCTGTATTGTTGAATTAACCTCAGAAATGAGCGAAACTATTCCTGATACAAAACTTAAAAGTGGAATCGAAGAATGGGAGCTTGGACAAGCGTTATCTGTATTTTTAGAATCACTTTCTGCTCCCAGGCGAATTCTTTTCATGAAACGCTACTGGTTAGGATTGTCGATTCGAGAGCTTTCTAATCAATACGGCATACCAGAAAGCAATATCAAAACACAACTTTACCGGACGCGGGAATCATTGAAAAAATATCTTAAAAAGGAAGGAGTCTACTATGAATGAATTGATCATGCGCGCGTTATCCTATGTTGATGATCGCTGGATTACAGAAGCTATGAGTGATTATGAAACAGTGAAAATGAAACATTTTTTTCAAAAAGAACGCAGAAAAAAATATCTCTGTACTGCTGTATGTATTGCCGCTGCTGCCTTTATTCTGTCCATTTCTCTTATTTGGTCTATAGTACATAAAAATATGAACAATCATCTGGACAATCATCCTTTATGCCCTACATTGGTGGAAACACAATCAGAATCTGAGTCATTGTTGGAAACAAAGTCTGAGCCAGAGTCAGAAATTACTACTGAGATGCATTCAGAAACCACAGCGCATCAAATTTATATAAATCGCGATTTTACATCCATCACCTATGGGTATGCAGGCAATACATTTTCAATAAGCGATTCTGCTATGAAAGATCGGCTTTGTTCTGCAATTGAAGCACTTTCGCTTCAAGAAGCATCTGACGAGGATCTTGCAAACTACGAAAGCTTAACTGGATCGTATTTGATTGAATTTGATAATGGTATCATTTGTGCCTTTACATCACAGTATTTTTATTATTCAAACGGTGCACAAACTGAAGCGCCAAAGTTATACCGATTATTGAATTCAGATGATTTCGATACGATTCGCAGACTTGTGGAGGAACTCATACAATGATTCGAATCAAAATATCACACTCAAAAAATAAGCAATTTTTGCTATTTGCAATCTTTTTTCTTATTATCAAAATAATTTTAATGAAAGATGTCACTATTTATGCTATTACAACTGCATTTGCCGATGATCAACTAATGGTTCATATCGCTGAAAAGCTGTTACGTCTAAACTGGCTTGGTGGTTACAACCATTATACATTAGCTAAGGGTTGCTTTTTCCCATTTTTTCTGGCGGTAGGAAAGTTTTTTCACATTGATTTTATTTCATGTGTACAGATTTTCTATGCACTTTCGTGCTACCTATTTTTGAGAGCCATTCGACCAGTGATTTGTTTTCAATGGACGATTTATCCTTTTTACCTGCTAATGCTTTTTAATCCGATTATGGCATCCTCTGAAGTTATTCAGCGAGTTTACCGAAACAGCATCACACCTGCTCAGGTTCTTCTTGTTTTCGGTGGACAATTAGGCTTTTATTTGCGATATCAATATGGTAAAAAATTTTCAATGAAATGGGCTATTGTGACAACCTGTGGATTTATAAGCCTTTGGTTCAGCAGAGAAGATACCATATGGGTTGTTCCATTTCTTATAGTATCGGCTGTTGTCATCTTTTTGAAAGCAATTATTCATGGATTTTTTCATAATGTCACATGCAAAAAAAGAGTTCAATACATCATCATTTTACTTCTTCCATTTCTCGCATTACCTGCGTGTCGTCTTCCGATTACGCTGATAAATGGAGTTGTGTACAACAGTTGGACTGACAACGAATTAACCCACGGTGCTTTTCCTAAAGTAATGAAAGCATTATATGCTATTGATATGGAAGAACCTACACCTTACACGTCTATCGGCAGAGAAAAAATCGAAAAAGTGTATGAAATCAGTCCGACACTTGCTTCAATACAAGATTCTCTGGATGCGGTGATGGATTTATATGCGGCTCAATCAGGACGCATCGAAGAAAATAAGAAATGCGGGAATGTAGAAAATGGCTGGTTTTTCTGGGCATTGCGTGATGCAGTTCAACTTGAAGGATATTATAAAGATGGGCGAACAGCAGATAGATTTTATCAAGCGATTTATAATGAAATTGAAATAGCTTTTAAAAATGGAAAGTTAAGACAAAAAGCCACTATGCCATCTGCTTTGATGCCGCCATGGCAGCCTGGAATGCTGAGCAGCTTATTAAGTACTATTGCCCAAGCAGATGCTTATGTTTCCTCTGAAAATGAACTTTTCCTGCTAGATCGCATCGCAGTTGATGACGGCAGTGACGGAATTGCCCGTTTTGAGTGGATTACCGGAAGGCATGCAGTGAGAGCAGTCTCAAGTATTGATTCGTATATATATTCTGATTCATTGGCATATATTGATTCAAATTTTTCCTACAGTTTTTTTAACTCGCTGGCTGGAATTTTCCGAATTATTTCAATGCCACTCGCTTCGATTGGAAAAATTTGTTCTCTGATTTTATTGCTTTTGTTTTTTATCAAAAAACAAAAGCAAAACGCATCCATTCTTCTTATGTTATCTGGCATTGCAGGTGGACTTCTATGTTTATATGCTGGAGTTGCCTACAATGAGCTTCGCTCTTGTTCTTCGATTGCTTATATGTATCTTTGTGGTGCATATCCATTGGCTCAGGTATTCTCTGTTCTTGCAATTATCGCTGTCGTGCAAACACTGATTGCTTTTAAGACTATTAATTTAATAAAAATGGAATAGAAGAATACATAAATATTCAAGAGGCAAAGCAGAAAATCGCAAAATAATTGTCCTAAAAAACAAAATAAAACAGAAAGGCATACGATTTAAATGGATAAAATTGCTGTACTAATTCCATGCTACAACGAAAGCATGACCATACAAAAAGTAGTAACTGATTTTAAGATGGCTCTTCCTGATGCCAAAATCTATGTATACGATAATAATTCCAGTGACAATACCGCTTTGCTTGCATCACAGGCAGGAGCAATTGTCCGCCATGAGCCTCAGCAAGGAAAAGGAAATGTTGTCCGACGCATGTTTCAAGAAATTGACGCACATTGCTATATTTTAACGGATGGTGATGATACATACCCAGCACAGGCAGGTTTACAAATGGCTGATATGGTATTAAGTCAGCACATAGATATGGTAATTGGAGATCGCCTGTCCTCTACCTATTTTCAGGAAAATAAGCGGCTTTTCCACAATGCAGGAAATATTTTTGTGCGAAGTACAATTAACCGACTTTTTCATAGTAATATAAAGGATATCATGACTGGATATCGCGCTTTCAGCTATCGTTTTGTCAAGACCTTCCCTGTGCTGTCTCAAAAATTTGAAATTGAAACAGAGATGAGCATTCACGCGATTGACAAACACCTGCAAATCGAAAATCTGGCAATTGATTATAAAGATCGCCCTACTGGCAGTGAGTCAAAATTAAATACTTACTTCGACGGTTTTCGTATTTTAAAAACGATTCTAAATTTGTACCATGTGTATCGTCCTCTTGCCTTCTTCGGGGCAATTAGCTGCTTCCTTTCAATCATTGGATGCATTTTAATGGTTCCCGTGTTAAAGACATACTTTTTAACAGGACTTGTTCCGCGTTTTCCAACCCTTATCGTAAGCGGCTATTTGCTAATTGCCGCTTTGCAGCTCTTTTGTGTCGGTCTAACACTACAAACAATCTTGAAAAAAAATCGTCAGGATTTTGAACTTGAGCTATATCGGGTTATGGAACAGGAGAAACGCACTATTATGTAATTTATACAATAGTATATAATCTGTGTTACAGATTTATATAAAACTTATTTCACAAGGAGGAAGAACATGAAAAAATTTCTTAAGAAGGGACTTTTGAATTTAGAAATATAGTATTTATAGATAATCCTGATATTGTAATTTGCTTTAGTAGGGAATTAACGAGAAATAATGATCCAAGATATGTTATTCTTAATAAGAAAACCAATGTTGTTATTGATGATGCTCAGGGGGTAGGATATAGGAGTATTTCAAAAGCAAGAAACTATTTTAAAGCAAAAATAAAATGGTCACAAAAAATGACTAAGTAAGCTGAAACAACTCAGAAGAGTAAGTGGAGTAAACAATTATCATAAAATTTTAACTATAATAATATAAAACCAGCCCGGCAATATACGTTGTCGGGCTGGCAGTGTATAAGCTATGCTGATATTACTCCTGAATCGTCATAACACGGCATTTTTTTCGGCAGAAGGAGATGCCATATTTTATTATTTTATTGAAACCTCGATTGCGAAGTTCCTGTGTATAGTTTTTATTTTTTATCTGATTTAAAGCTTCACGACAATCCAATTCAAGATCTCTTTCTTCAGAACTGTATTTGAGTTCAATCACAATTCCAAGTCCAATATTTGTATCGGTATCGTTTACTTCAATCATAATATCGCTAAAGCCATCACCGGACTCGCGGTTTGATAATACTTTCCAATCACGTCTATACCCCAGAATTCCAATCATAAGTCCGTGGTAAAAGTTTTCATGAAGCGATTTTGCAAAATTATCGCGCACACTAATGGTTTTTGACATATATTCTGTTAGAATTCGTTCAACAGCAGAGGCATTACAAGTCGTTAGCGCATTACAAAAGTTTCGAAAAAGTTCTCCATTTTGAGAGACTTCTTTGCGAAAGAGCGTTAGCACGCGTTCAATGATAATATTACAGATTTCACGGTTCGGAACCGCAAGGCAGTAGTAGCCATCGCCTACTTGTCCGCGCTGTGTTAAGTAACCGGTCATAAAAAGTGTACTCCACAAATTATCAATATTAGAATATAAATCTTTGTAAGTTACCATCTCATCGACTTTTTGAATGATTGTTCCGCCATTGACTAATTGCTCAAGCTCTGTTTTTGTAACCATTCCAGGATCATTGATACTATCAATAAAATGATTAATAACATCATTTCCACTGGTGTTCATCCAGTAATTTTTCGGCTTTGAATTAGGGTCGTCAATAAGATCATCACAATAATTTACAACGTCCCAAGGACAATAGACGTCAGCTTCCCCAAAGCGATAGCCATCGTACCATTCCTTCACTTCATCAAAGTGATCATTCAACTCATAAGCACATAACATTGCAAGTACCTCTGAATTTGTGAATCCAAAGGCTTCATCATATTGTTTATCTGTGATGGAATATACCTTGAAGTTGTTAAGCCCGGTAAAGATACTTTCCTTTGCAATCCGTAGACATCCAGTTAAAACTGCAAAAGCAAGGCTCTCATTTGTCTTCAATACATTTCCAAAAAGATTGCGTATCAGAAACGCCATTTCATCATAAAAGCCATTTTCGTGAGCTTTTGCCAAGGGTACATCATACTCATCAATAAGAACAACAACTTTCTGCTTATAGTGCTTTTCGAGAAGTCGAGTCAGCCATCGCAAGCTTGACCCCATAACCTTTTGACTCATTTCGTCATCTAGCAGCCTAGCAAATCGTTCTTTTTCGTAGTCAGTCAGAAAATTACTATTTTGCAGAAAATGAAAATCAGAAGCGCTTTGATTTATGAGTTCTACCAGCTGATCGAAGGCAGCCTCGTAGGAAGATGCATTGATTCCTTTTAGACTGATTGCGATGACAGGATATTTCCCCATATATTTTTCACAAAGCTCAGTATTTTGAGAAATATGCAAACCAGTAAATAATGTAGGATCCGTTCCAATTTCAAAAAAGCTTTTGAGCATACTCATATTCAGGGATTTTCCAAAACGCCGAGGACGAGTAAAGAGTGTCACTTCGCTTCCTTTTTCAAGAGCCTGTTCAATTAATGCAGTTTTATCTACATAATAATAGTTCCCTTTGCGAAGCTTTTCAAAACTGTCGATTCCGACAGGAAGCCTTAATCGCATTTCCATGTACGCGTCCCTCCTTTTTCACCTTTTGATGTTACAGTAATAAAATAACTCATTTTAATAAACTTATCATAGCACACATTCTAATATTTGTCATTGAATTTGCCATTCAATAAAATATAGCCTCCGTATTATACCGGAACCTTAAATGTGATCATAGTGCTTTGTCCCGGTATGCTGTTAATAGTCAGTCCAGAGCCTTCGCCATATGCGAGAATTAGCCGATCGTGAACATTTTTTAATCCATAACCGGAGGAGTCAGTTGTCAAAAGGGTAGAAAGTTTTTCTTGTGGAATACCTACACCATTATCCATGATCGTAAAATAAATCTGACCCATTACGTTTGTGACAGTGACAAATAATTGACCACGTTTTGTCTTGTTTGGAAGGATACCGTGGATAATTGAGTTTTCGACAAGTGGCTGCAAAAGCAGATTAGGAACTTCGATTTCAGGAAGATTCGGGTCAATCTGGTACATCACGTCAAAGATGTTGTCGTGAAGCAGACGCTGAATATCAATATAAGAGGTTACATTTTTTATCTCATTTTGCAGAAGAGTTTCACTCTTTCCTTTATTTAATGTCGTGCGATAAAAGACAGAGAGAAGCTGAGACATCTGGCTGATCTCAGGCTGGTTGTTCATAAGCGCCTTGTTGTTAATAAGAGATAAGCAGTTGTACAGAAAATGAGGATTAATCTGTGCCTGAAGCGCCTTAAATTGTGTTTCCTTTAGCTCGATCTTTGTTTGATAATCTTCGCGAATTAGGCGGTTAATTTCGTCGATCATAGCTTGAAGATTATTGGTCAGATCACCGAGTTCATCCGTACTGTCATCATGAATATGATAATCAAGATGACCTTCCTTAATGCGCTGCAGATAATAGTGGAGAGCGCTGATTTTCTGCTCAAAAAAGCTGGTGAATAGCTGAGTGATCGAGAATATAATGACAACACAGATAAATAAAATAGCCATAATGACACGTCCCATCTTACGCACGGAGGCAAAAACAATTTTTTCAGGACGTTCAAGTGTTACAGTCCAACCGCAGGCATTTACAGGACTTGTTCGTGTAACCCATCTGCGAAGCTCTGCAGAATTTTCCAAGAGGGATGCAGACTTATAGGAAAAAAGTGTCTGTCTTGGTGAATCAACCTGGATATGGAAGTCATCAGCAGTCTGATCAAGTTCGCCAAATAAAAGATTTGGATCTAATTGGATAGCAATGCAGTTTTTTGAGTAGGAGCGGATATATGTAATATAAGGATCACATAAGTATTGGATAACGCAAAGTGTTCCATCCTTCTTTTTATACCAGGCAGGCTGAAATGAAATTGCTTCAGGAAAATACCAGGATTCATTTTCCAAATCGCTGATTGGACGAAGCTGTTTGCCGTGTGTCATATCTCCATCTGCATTGTAGATTGTGATCTGAGAAATTTCTGGGTGCTGCAGGTATGTGGTATTTAGGAAAACATCCATTGTATAATTTAAATATTCATACTGGTCATATGCGTTTGCCTCATTGTAAGAAGAAAATTCTGCAAGCACATTGGAGTTTGCTAAATATGCAAGCAGATTTTGGTAAGTATTCACCTTTGAGTCAAGTGAGTTTGACACAGATAATATAGAAGATTCTAGTGAGTCCAACTCGCGTGTACGAAGTAAATTAATGGTTTGATTATAGCAGAAAAATCCCATGACAGACAGAGGAAGAAAGCTTACAAGAATGCAAAGAAGTATGAGCTTGCTGCGGTATTTAATATTGTTAAAGCACTGCTTAATTTTCTGAATCATAGAGTATGCTCCTGTCTGTATTTTTCAGGTGAGCTTCCAAAGTATTCCCGAAAGCTCTGACAAAAATATGAATAATTAGGGTATCCAGACTCAATGCCAATGTCAATCACCTTTTTTCTGGTGTGAAGCAAGGCATCCTTTGCTTTTTCCATGCGGTACTGACGAATATACTGAGAGATGCTTTTTCCAGTGGCCTTTTTAAAGAGCCGGCTTAAATAATCTGGTGTCAGGTAGACAGCAGAGGCAAGCACTTCTGCAGAAAGCTCTTCGCTGTAATGATTGGCAATGTACGAGATAGCGCATGCCACTTCTTTTCGCATTATATCCGTTCCGGCAGAAAATGAATCTAAAACAGGTTTAGATACTTCTTTTACGATACGAATAATCTCAGAAATATCAGGCTGGAGATATAGATTGGCAATCATGGCCTCAAGCGGTGAAAAATTACAAAGTGCATCATCTGGAATGGCTGGATAAAGGATGGTCAGCACATTAGAAAAAAGAAATTTGACGTAAATTTGAGACTGGTTGACAGCAAGCTTATATTTGTCGAACAGATGACTAAGATATTCTTCCAAAAGTGTACGGCTTCGAGCGGCAATGGCATTTTTTATCAGAGGAAGTAACTCAGAATCATCCTCTGAATTTTCCAAACGTTGTGTTTGTGTAGTGTCTGGAAGAAAAATAAGGGTATCTGGCAGAAAAAAACGCTGTTCCATTTGCTGCTCAAGAGCAGAAAATGCCTGCTTGAAGGAATCATATTCAGGTAATGGCTTTGTAACTGCAATGCAGCAGTCAACAAGAAAAGTACTCTTAATGTGATTAAGAATACGTGTGCAGAAATGTCTGGCATCAAGAATCGGATTGCGAACAAATAAAACAGCTTGCTCAGGCGAAATATTGACTGATACTGCTTCCGGTGTAAGAAAACTTCGCAGATCATCGAAAAAGGCCTCAGATTGATGCATTAAAAAATCATTTTTAAAAGTAAACATCACCATATAGCGAAAAGCAGAAAATTGTTCCAATATAAAAGGCTCTGCTTTTGTTTTATCAAAATTTCCAAAGATCGCAAGCTGTAAAGAATATTGAAGAAGAAACAGCTTTTGGTTTTCCTGTATGTGCATGTTTGCCTGATCTTCATCGAGCTGACCAATCAATGAGGAAAGCGTCTTAGTAAACTCTTCTGGTACAACAGGCTTTAAAATATAATTTTCCACACCAAGTGATATGGCAGTTTTGGCATAGGCAAAATCTGCATAGCCGCTGAAAATAATTGGACGAATATCAGGATATAGATTAAGAGCCTCACGTATCAGTTCAAGTCCATCCATGCGCGGCATTTGAACATCGGTAAATAAAATATGGGCAGGCCAGATCTTTAGAATCTGCAGTGCCTCTACGCCATCCTCAGCTTCTTTAATCTCTAACTCAAAGCCGCAGTTTTTAAGAAGATACAGAATGCAGTCGCGTTCATTTTTTTCATCATCGACAATCAGTATACGGTACATAATGTTGTTCCCCCTTTTATGTATTCTGTTTTTAATGCGTTTACCGTGATTTGTGCCTATAGTATAATGGAATGTCATAAGATTTGTCAAATATATCTGAATTATCCACAATAAAAACATGACTGTCCGTTTTTCTGATATGTTTTCCGTATTTTTTATATATACCGTTGTCTGTTTTTTTGATATATTTTTTACAACAAAGCAATGCGCAATGCTTAAGAAATGATAGAAAAAATGGAGGAGTTATTTATAATGAAAAAGAGTTTTGCAATGATGCTGACAGCTGCACTGACCACCACATCTGTTTGTGGATTTGCTTTTGCCGATGAGGCAGCAAATGATCCATATGGAAAGTATGATGAATTGGTTACTTACACCACAGGATATTCACTTACAAATCAGGGTGCTGATGTGCTTGCAGGAACACCATATGAAAATGATACACCAGAGAATAATGCATACACCCGCTACTTGAAGGAACTGTTAAATATTCAGAATGAAAATGATTTTGAAGCAACGATGGGCGATGATTATAATCAGAAGCTGGCTCTTGCAATTGCAAGCCAGAGTCTGCCGGATATCATTCATGTTCCAGATTATTCAACACTGGTAGAGCTTGTTGAAAACGACATGATCGAGGATCTGACCGATGTATATAATAACTCAGCTTGTGATACTGTAAAGGAATCTTATGAGAGCTATGGCGACAATAATCCGTTAAATACCGTGACATTTGATGGAAAGATCATGGCAATTCCAAAGACACAGTTGAGTGATGGACAGGATTTTCTGTGGGTGAGAAAGGATTGGCTTGATAAGCTTGGCCTTGAAGAGCCTTCCACAATGGATGAAGTTGCTGATATGCTTCGTGCGTTTATCAATGATGATCCAGATGGAGATGGAGAGGCTGATACCATTGGTCTTGCAATGCGTTCTGACGTATATGGCGGCTATCCTAATAATACATTTGGAATTGACAATATTTTCACCGCATTTGGTGCATATCCGAGCATCTGGATTACCGCAGAGGATGGAACTGCCGTATATGGTTCAGTTCAGGAAGAAATGAAGGATGCGCTGACACTGTTAAATAGTTGGTATACAGAAGGTTTAATTGATCAGCAGTTCACAACAAGAACAAACGATGACATTGTAGCACTGATCTCTAGCGGAAAGTGCGGTGCGTTTATCGGACCGTGGTGGGCACCATTTAATACAGCACTTACATCAAGCTACGCAACTGATGATGCTGAGTGGATCAATGTATCAGCACCAGTAGGAGAGGATGGAAAGATTCAGGCAATCAATACACAGTCTTATGCAGGCTTTGTTGCAGTTAGAAAGGGCTATGAGCATCCGGAAATCGCAATGAAGATTGTTAATGTAAATGCAGAGTACTCCAAGCAGGATACAAGCGATGCATCTTTAGAAATTCGTGAGAATCAGCCGCTTGCATACTTTAACTGGCCGCTTTACTGTGAGGTTCAGCCGGGCAATAATGCACAGCTGATGACAGAGCATGTACTTGCTGCAATGGATGATGAGTCAAAGGTAGATACTTTAACATCAGATGAATTAAGCTACTATCAGTCTGCACAGAACTATCTGGCAGCTGAAAAAGAAGGCAAGAAGGCAGATTCAGCAGATTATTCTCAGTATATGTCCAGAATCGTATCCATGTCCCGTATGATCGAAAATCCGGCAGACTTTGTAACACCGGCATTTTATGAAACTACCGAATCTATGGCAATCCGCTGGGCATCATTAGAGAAGATTGAGATGCAGACAGTTTTGAAAATCATTGTTGGTGAGGAGAGCATCGATGCATTTGATAAGTTTGTATCAGATTGGAACAAAGCTGGCGGTGAATTGATCACAGAGGAAGTAAACGAAGCAATCCAGAAATAAGTTAAAAAGTAGTTATCGGCCGGAGTCAAAATGATGTTTGGCTCCGGCTTTCTTAAAAAAAAGGAGGAACCTCATGAGTCAGGCAGCAACTAAGAAAAAGAAACGGCTGGGAAGAGAAGAGCTTACGCTTAATCTTATGATCCTTCCAGGCTTGATTATTTTGATCATATTTGTGTTTGCACCGCTAGTTGGTTCGCTGATGGCATTTGAAAATTATGTTCCGGCAAAGGGTCTTTTAAAGTCCAAGTGGGTAGGTCTGAGCAATTTCGAGTTCATCTTTAGTCTTCCAGATAGCAAACAGGTTTTTATGAATACGCTCATAATTGCATTTTCAAAACTGGTTGTAAATATTTTTGTTCCAGTTACATTTGCAATTTTATTAAATGAGATTCGCGTTAATGTTTGCAAGAAGATTTTCCAGACTGTTGTATATCTGCCTCATTTTTTGTCATGGGTTGTTTTGGCAACCGTTGTCACGAATATGTTTTCATTAGATGGACCAATCAATGCAGTAATCAGTGCATTTGGCGGCAATCCTATTTATTTCCTTGCTGATAATAAGTGGTTTCGTACTGTGATCGTAGGAACAGATATCTGGAAGGAATTTGGTTACAATTCTGTTGTATATCTGGCAGCCTTAACAGGAATTGATCCGGGACTTTTTGAGGCTGCATCGATTGATGGTGCTAATCGCTTTAAGCAGATTCTTAATATCACAGTTCCGGCACTTCTGCCAACTGTTGTGTTAATGACAGCGCTGAATCTTGGAAATATATTAAATGCAGGCTTCGATCAGGTATTTAATCTGTATAATCCAATTGTGTATGAAACAGGTGATATCATCGATACATATGTATATCGAATTGGTATGGTAGAGCGTCAGTACAGCATTGGTACTGCAGTTGGCTTGTTAAAATCAGTAATCAGTTTTGTGCTGATTCTTAGTGCAAATAAGCTGGCACAGAAAACAACTGGCTCAGGCATATTCTAAAAGGGAGGTTCGTATGAAAGCAAAACCAGGAAAAATTATTTCTCAGATCGCAATCTGGCTCGTGGTTCTTTTATTTGCGCTTAGCTGCTTGCTGCCGCTTTTAAATATGGTTGCGATCTCCTTAAGTGGAAGTGATGCAGTTGCGGCAAATAAAGTAGGTTTGTGGCCGGTTGACTTTACAATTACTACATACAACAAACTGCTTGGCGATTTGCAGTTTTGGCATTCTTTCTGGATTTCAGTAAAGAGAGTAGTAATTGGTACTTTAATCAATATGTTTTTTACAATCTCTATGGCATATCCGCTTTCTAAAAGTAAGAAACGTTTTCGTGCAAGAGAGATTTACATGAAGATTGTTATCTTTGCCATGCTGTTTAATGGCGGTGTCATACCGCTGTTTATGGTAGTCAGCAAGCTGCACCTGAACAACACGATTTGGTCTCTTGTTCTTCCGGGTGCTGTTCCGGTGTTCAATGTCATTTTGTTAATCAATTTCTTTAAGGGTGTTCCAGAATCTCTTGATGAGGCAGCCAGAATTGATGGAGCCGGTCCGCTCACCGTTTTATTAAAGGTGTATCTGCCGATTTCACTTCCGGCACTGGCAACAGTTGGTCTGTTTGCAATTGTAAATCACTGGAATGATTATTTCTCAGGACTGATTTACATGAGCAAGGCATCCATGTATCCGCTGCAGACTTATATTCAGCAGCTGACTGTCGACTTGACGCAGATTACTGATGCAGATCAGTTAAAGCAATTATCTGCATTAAATAATCGTTCATTTAATGCAGCAAAGATTGTGGTTTCCACAATTCCGCTTTTGATTATTTACCCATTTTTGCAAAAATATTTTGTAACAGGTATGGTAATTGGCGCTGTAAAAGAGTAAAATAATAATACTACAACAATGCCGGAGTGCAGGAAGATTCTGTGGCTGTAAAAAGCCATGCAAGTGAAGCAATTTTCTGCTCGCTGGCATTGTGTGATGAGAGAGGAGAGAAACTATGGCAATTCAAATTAGCCCAAATGGTCGACTGATGACCATTCAGACAAATGATTCCAGTTATCAGATGCTTGCTGATAAAAATGGAGTGCTTCTTCATTTATATTATGGAAGCAGTATTGGTGCAGAGGACTTATCTGATCTTATTGTTAGAAGTGATGTTGGTTTTTCTGGAAATCCAGAGGAAGCAGGACTGGACCGCACATATTCACTTGATACACTGCCGCAGGAGGTTGCTTCTAGTGGTGTAGGTGATTTTAGGGATGATTCTGTTCGTCTGGCACATCCAGATGGCAGCTGTGCAGCCGATTTTCGTTTTGAGAGCTGTGAGGTCGTATCCGGTGCATATTCGATTCCGGGTATGCCAGCACTGTATGACACAGATAAAAAGAACAGTGAAACGCTGATCATTAAGATGAAGGAAAAGGCGTCAGGAGCAATTCTTCATTTATATTATGGTGTTTGGGAAGAGGAAAATGTAATTACAAGAACGGCAAGTTTGACTAATGCAGGTAAGGAGCCGATCTATATTGAGAAGTTTTTGTCATGCAGTATGGATATGATGGATCGCGATTTGGACCTTATCAGCTTCACAGGCCGTCATGCGATGGAGCGCACAATGGAGCGCACACCAGTTACGCATATTAAGACAGAGTTTGGAAGTATTAGAGGAACATCCAGTCATCACTATAATCCGGCAATGATTCTTTGTGACCGTCATGCAACAGAGGATGCAGGAGACTGCTTCGGTTTATGTCTTGCTTACAGCGGAAGTTTTACAGCAATGGCACAGAAGGATCAAAGAGATCAGATTCGTGTTCAGATGGGTATTAATCCGTATCAGTTTCGCTGGTGCTTAACAGAGGGAGAGACATTCTTTGCACCACAGGTAATTCTTTCATTCTCTAATCAGGGATTTAGCAAATTGTCACACCAGTATCATGATATATTACATGAGCATATGTGCAGAGGTCGTTATAAGCATGAGCGCCGTCCAGTTTTGATTAATAACTGGGAGGCAACATATTTTGATTTCAATGAAGAGAAGATTGAAAAGATTGCGGCGCAGGCTGGAGAGCTTGGCATTGAGATGATGGTGCTTGATGATGGTTGGTTTGGAAAGCGTGATGATGACAACAGTGGCCTTGGTGACTGGTTTGTCAATGAAAAAAAGATTCGCGGAGGTCTGCCAAAGCTTTCAGAGAAGATCCATGAAAAGGGTATGAAATTTGGTCTTTGGTTTGAGCCAGAGATGATCTCAGAGGACAGTGATCTTTACCGTGCTCATCCAGACTGGGCAATCACAATTCCAGGACGTGTGCCAAATCATTCCCGCAATCAGCTTGTGCTTGATATGACAAGAAGTGATGTGCGCGACTATCTGATGGCTCGTTTTGAAGAAATTCTTGGAAACACTAAGATCGAGTATGTAAAGTGGGATATGAACCGCAGTATCTGCGATATGTACAGCCATATTTACAAAGGTGAGCAGTCAGGCGAATGCTATCACCGCTATATACTTGGCGTTTATGATTTGCTGGAGCGTTTTGTACAGCGTTTTCCTGAGATTCTGCTTGAGGGCTGCAGCGGTGGTGGCGGACGTTTCGATGCCGGAATGCTGTACTATTCGCCACAGATTTGGTGCAGTGACAATACAGATGCTATGAACCGTCTTGATATCCAGTATGGAACATCATTCTTCTATCCGATCAGTTCAGTTGGTGCACATGTATCTGCATGCCCAAATCACCAGACAGGACGAAGCGTACCTCTTTCTACAAGAGCTGATGTGGCACTTGCCGGAAGCTTTGGTTATGAGCTTGATCTTCGTCTTCTTTCAGATGAAGAAAAGGCACAAGTAAAAGAGCAGATCAAAGAGTTCCACGACTATTATGATCTGACGCACGAGGGAGATTATTACCGTCTTACAGAGCGTGATAATACAAGCTTTACAGCATGGGAATTTGTCGCAAAGAATAAAGAACGCGCACTTGTAGAGGTAGTAAAAAGGGATGCATGGGGCAATCCGCTTCCTGTTCATGTTGCAATCAAGGGACTCGAAGACAATTCAATGTATGTTTGCAGTTTAAATGGAATAAAGCGCAGCGGAAAGACCTGGAATCATGCAGGCATAACGCTTCCGAAGTTTTTGAGTGCAGGCGAGAGTATGAAATTTACATTCATGAAGGTCGACAAAACAATCGTCGAACAGCTTTCGTAAAACTTCCCCCGTGAACTTTAAAGTTACAGTTTAGGGTTTTCGTAACCTGGCTTTGTGAACTGTAAAAATAAAAAAATGATATTTTTGAAAAAAAACACTTGACTAAATCGCAAAAGTATTCTATACTATAGAAGTCACGGCGATATAGCCAAGTGGTAAGGCGCGGGTCTGCAACACCCTTACCGCCGGTTCAAATCCGGCTGTCGCCTGTCAAGAGCTCTGAGAGATTCTCAGAGCTCTTTTTTTGCGTGAAATAAAAAAAAGTGTTTTTCAGAAAACACTTGACAGATCAACATGAACGGATGCTTATGATTCCAAAAACATGGCTGGACGTATCTAGGGGTACGTTCAGCCATATTTTTTGTTAGTATTCTAAGCAGCGATAGTAGCGGCGAATCTCCATTGGGTGGCAATTGATAGCTTCAAGATGTACATCAATTCTATTTGTGACGGCATGCGTTACAAGATGAGAAATAAAACCGCGATACTGTGGTTTAATCCCAATCAGCGGATAATCTGCCGCATCAATAATCGTGTAGTTTGCACAGATCTTCGGAAGGAAAGCAGCTACTCGAAGAGACAATGGACGGCTGGCATCTTCGCTGATAAAGAGTGTGACAGGAGTGTCTCGAGAAATGATTTCAAGTGTTCCATGGAAAAATTCACCGGAAGATACAGTCTTAGTTGCCATCCAGTGCATCTCCTCCCAATAGCACATGCCATAGGAATAGGTGGAACCCCACTGGTTTCCAGCACCGACAAAATAGTGGAGAGTATCGTTACAGTGCTTTTTTGCAAATTCTTGTGCAAAGGAATCCGAAGATTGCTCAACAGAGATCAAAGCATCTGCGAGATAACAGTCAAAATTTTCATAGCAGTCGTCATAACAGTCAAATTCATGACGAAGAAAGAGAATACGGTCAGCAGCCATAAAGAGTTTTAGCTGTTCATTTTGCGGATATGAGATGCATAGCTCACATAACTCGCGCAGATGAGGATTTGGATTGTCAAGGAAAGCAAGAATAGTGGCATGTGCTGCATGTGCTTTTTCAACGGCTTTAACTATTTCAGGTGTACTGCCAGTCACAGATGAATAAATAAGAAGTGTACCATCCATGATACGTCGATTGCCAGTTGTTATATATTCAGCTGCATTTTCGGCGAATACTTCCATTGAAGTAAATTCTTTCATATGAGAAACTGTCTGCATGGCAGATGCGTATGTACCGCCAATTCCTAGAAAACATATGTTTGTAATACCTTTTTCAAAGATGGCATCCAGAAATGGATTGATTTGATGGCGCAGAGCGAGTGCACCGTTTACAGATTGACGTAACGATTCTTCTTGAAATTTCAGCATAAAATCCCTCCATATAGAATTATTTGATAAAACATTATATAATGTAATATTATAACATATAATAATAAAAGGCAAGAAAAAATTGCAGTCTTCTGCAACTTTTTTCCTGCCTTGTAAATAAAATATCAATTATTTATATTAGAGATAAACTGTGTGTTTAAATTTTGTGTGCGTATGGTATAGGAGATTCGATCACCGCGCACAAGAGAGCGTGAATAATGAATCGGTGTGCCGTCAACTGCAAAACACGTTTTTTGTAAAAGAAAAAGAGGATCGCCAGCCTGACAATGAAGGATGGATGCCTGCTCAGCATTTGCAATGCGGACAGCAATCTCACATACAGATTCACCGCGAGATACGTTATAGTAGTTAGTGAGCAGTTCATAGAAAGAAATATCACCTGTTATGCGGTCAAGAAAATCTGGATAAGTTAAAGAAGAAATATAAATTTCATCTAAGGCAAGCGGTGAATCATCCTCAAAAATTAGACGCTGCACGTAACAAACTGGTTCATTAGGCTGAAGAGAAAGCGTTTCACATAAAAAATCATCAGAAGGCTGTAGCTCTTTTTTTAATAGAAGATGATGTGATTTATGTCCGATTGCAGACAAATAATTTGTAAAGCCAGACTGTTCCTTTAGATCAATGCTTCTTGAAGGGGTGGAAACAAACGTACCTTTTCCACGATGCTTTTCAAGGATATGCTGATCTGTTAGCTGTTGGATGGCCTTGCGGACAGTAATGCGGCTTACCTGATACTGTTCACACAATTTTTCTTCACTGGGAAGACGATCCCCTGGAAGATATTTTTTTTCTCTCAAAGCCTGACGTATCTCAGCTTCAAGCTGTATATAAAGTGGTTTAAGACTATTTGTGTCTAACATAAAAACCCCCTGATATTTATTATTAAGATAAAGACGTTATAAGATGTTATATTACATGTATCAAAATTGAGTATATTAAAAAAAGAGAGAAAAGTCAAGGTTGGTGCACTTAAAATCATGGCTCTGAAAAGGTATAAAAAAAATTTATTACTTTAATGTGCTAATTGAAAAAAACTACTTGACAAATGGGTAAAATAGGTATAATATAATACAAAACGTTATATAACGTTATAATACAAATGGCTACCGTGTTATATGAAGCCAGAATACAAATATGGAGGGTTACACATGAAAGCAGAACATCTTTCCCAGATCCAGGCTGCAGTAGCAGCTGTTAAAGAGAGAAAAACAATCCGCAGATTTTATTTCGTTGCATGCGGAGGCTCTCAGGCATCCATGATGCCAATTCAGTACATGTTTGACCGCGAGACCAGCATTCCGTCCGCTATTTACACTTCTAACGAGTTCGTAAAGGCAACACCGAAGGTGCTGGACGATACCTGCGTTGTATTAACTATTTCCCATTCCGGAAATACACCAGAGACTGTCAGAGCAGCAGAGCTTGCAAAGGAGAAGGGAGCAGTTTCCATTTCTCTGACCAACCTTGTTGATTCTCCGCTGTGGAAGGCTTGTGAGTATCCGATCCATTATGAGCATGGTCCAGAGGCAGATCCAAATGATCTTAGCAAAGTAATTCTGTACACACTGGCATTTGATATGCTGAATGTAGTTGAGCCGTCTGAGAAGTGGGTAAAGGGCGCTGAGTCCTTAAATAATCTTGCAGAGGTAACAGAGCGCATCAAGGCAAAGTATGCAGATTTTGGTTCACAGTGGGGTAAGGATTACAAGCGTGAGACTGTAATTTACACAATGGGAAGCGGAGCAAACTATGGCGAGATGTATTCTCTTGCAATCTGCCTGTTTATGGAAATGCAGTGGATTCATTCTAATTGCATCCATTCAGGAGAGTATTTCCATGGACCATTTGAGGTAACAGACTTTGATGTACCGTTTGTACTTGTTAAGGGTATTGGAGCAACTAGAGAATTGGATGAAAGAGCTTACAATTTCTGCAGCAAGTTTTCACAGAAGCTGGCAGTAATTGATGAAGCAGAGTTTGATTTAACTGGAATTGAGCCAGGTGTACAGGAGTATGTAGCACCGCTGTTAGCTGGCACAGTTGTACGTGAGATGATTGATTCTCTTGCACATGAAAGAGGACATGCTCTTTCAGTCCGCAGATATATGTGGCAGATGGAGTATTAATAAGTAAGGTCTCCTGCTTTTACTGCATGAAGCAGGAAAGCAGGAGACTGTTTTTATTATAGTTCACGCAGTTTTGCAAAAGAGCGTCTCGTGAACAGCAATATTTTTAACAGACAGGAGGACGCATAAATGAAGCTGATTGCAGTTGGTGATAATGTAACAGACTGTTATCTTGATGAAGGCATTTATTATCCGGGAGGAAATGCAGTTAATGTTGCAGTGGATTGTAAAAGAGACGGCGCCGAGAAGGTAAATTATATTGGCGTGTTTGGAAATGACGATAGAGCAGATTATATTAGAGCATGCATGGAAGAGGAAGGTGTAACATGCGAGCGCTCAAGAAAGGTATTTGCACCGACCTGCCAGCCGGGTGTAAAGATAAATGAGGAAGGCGACCGAATCTTTGTCGGAGGAATACGCGATACCTGCCAGCATTTGTTTTCAATCAGACTTCAAAGAGAGGATCTGGAAGTGATCAAGGAGTATGATATTTGTCATACGAGCTGCTATTCTAATTTGGAATATGAGCTTGAAACCTTAAGCCGCGTATGCAAGGTTTCATTTGACTTTTCAGATGAGCATGATGACGATTATATGAAGCGAGTTTGCCCATTTGTCACTTATGCATTTTTCTCTGGCTCCGATATGTCTGAGGAAGAAATCCATGCGCTTGCTAAAAAGGCAGCAGGATATGGAACAAAGATCATTGGCATCACACGTGGATCAAAAGGTTCTGTATTTTATGATGGAACAGAGTTTTACACACAGGGAATTTGCAAGGTAGATGTAGTAGATGCAATGGGCGCAGGCGATGCTTTTATCGCAGCATTTTTACGTCACTATGCAGACAATAAAGATATGAAGGAAGCGCTTAGCTATGCAGCAGAGCGCGCAGCGTATGCATGTACCTACGCGGGTGGATTTGGTCATCCGCACAAAGCATGAGAAGGAGGAAGACTATGAACAGACGAGTAATGGCAGTAACAGCAGCGGCAGTAATGAGTATGTCCGGTTTTGCAGTACCGGCAATGGCAGATGAGGAAGAAGCTGTTTCCATTCAGATTAGTGCTTCTATAATGTCAATGGATCCATTGATTGGCGGAGATTCAACTAATGTTGCAGTAATCTCCAATACAATGGAAGGATTGTTCGTGGTAGACGCAGATGGACAGATTCAGAATGGTCTGTGTGATTCCTATGAGGTATCTGATGATCAGAAGACATATACTTTCCATATTCGTGACAATGCAAAGTGGAGTGATGGTACACCAGTAACAGCACAGGATTTTGAGTATGCTTGGAAGAGAAATGCGACTGCTCAGGGGGATTACAGCAAATTTACATATCAGATTGAGATGGCTGCTATTAAAAACTATGAAGCAGTTACATCAGGTGAGGCAGATGCTGATGAGCTCGGAGTTACTGCAGTTGATGACAATACATTACAGGTCGAACTGGAATATCCAGTCCCATTTTTCTTAAATCTTTTGACCTTCTCTCCTTGGGCACCTGTAAAAGAGAGCAAGTTAACTGAAGAGGGCGACCAGTTTGGTGTAGATAAGGACAGTGTTTTATATTGTGGTGCTTATACACTTGATCAGTGGGACGTTGGTGGAAATACTATTGTACTTAAGAAGAATCCTGATTACTGGGATGCAGAAAATGTAGATGTAGATGAGATCGATCTTGTTGTTATTAGTGATACGCAGCAGGCTGTTATGGCTTACCAGAATGGAGATGTTGATAATGTGACATTGACAGGTGATATGGTCAGCATGTATCAGGATGATCCGGAATTTTCAAATGTGTTAGGATCCTTCAATTATTATCTGATGGTTAATACCACGAAGGATGGCTATGACAATAAGGATCTGCGTCAGGCAATTGCATATGCAATCGACAGAGAGAGCCTGTGTACAAATGTGTTAAATGACGGTTCTACTCCAGCTTATAACATGGTTATGAAAGGCCTGGTAAGCAATGCAGACGGCGAAGATTTTGTAGATGCAAGCGGTCAGTACTTCCAGTATGATACTGAAAAGGCAAAGGAGCTGTGGGCTAAGGCACAGGAAGAAACAGACTTAAGAGAGATCAATATCATTTATGATGAGGAGAAGGATTTTGCAGCCAATACAGCAGCCTTCATTCAGTCTCAGCTTGAGAGTACACTGGACGGTTTAACTGTGAACATCAGCAGCACACCAAAGAAAAACAGAATTCAGCTGGCACAGGATCATGATTATGATATCGAGCTGTGGGCTTGGGGTCCAGATTATGCAGATCCGACCGCAATCTTAGCAATGTTTGAATCTGATCATCCGTCAAACTATTCTCTGTGGTCAAGTGATGAGTTTGACAAGCTGTACAACGAAGCAAACACTACACTGGCAGGAGATGAGACTGCACGCTGGGATAACCTGATCAAGTGCAACGATATCTGCACCGAGAATGCAGGCTGCATTCCGCTGTTCCAGACTGGTTCTGCAACACTTACAAAGTCTAACGTAACTGGAATTACAGAGCATAATACCGGTGTTCCATGCTACTACAAGTTTGTAGAGAAGGATTGATATAAAATAAAAGAAGTGCAATCGTATCTGCACACAAAGAGGATGTGCCCGGGCGAAGCAGCTTTGGACATATCCTCTTTTTAAAAAGTTACTGTTTACAGACTTTGCAAACGGTAGCAAAAAGTCTTTGACAGGAGGAAAATCCGAATGAAAAAATTTGTATTAAAGCGAACCTGCATCGCATTGCTGACAGTCTTCCTGATCTTGTTGCTTTTGTTTCTGATGCTTGATTTTATGCCGGGTTCGCCGTTTAATAATGAAGAAAAAATGAGCGCAGAGCAGATCGCGGATCTGTATCACAAATATGGACTAGATCAGCCAATTATCAATAGATTTTTCTTGTATCTGAAAAATATGCTTCACGGTGATTTTGGTATTTCTTACAGCCTTCAGGTAAACATGAAGATCAGTGAAATGATTGGACCAAAGATTTTAGTTACAATTCGTCTTGGTCTTCAGGCAGCACTTGTAGGAACTGTGATTGGTGCACTGCTTGGAATCATCGCTGCGCTTCGTAAAAATACATGGGTCGATACCGTTACCACTATTATTTCAGTTCTTGGTGTCAGCCTTCCATCTTTTGTATTTGCGCTTTTACTTTCTTACTTTTTTGGATTTAAGTTTAAGCTGTTTCCGTTTATTTATAATACAAAAAATGAACTTCAGTCGTCGATTCTTCCTACTATTTCGCTTTCTATGTTTACTATTGCAAGTGTAGCGAGATATACAAGATCAGAAATGGTAGATATTTTAAATTCGGATTATTATCTTCTGTCAGATTCAAAGGGACTTCCGAAGGCAAAGCTGATATTTCATCATGCTATTCGAAATGCGATGATCAGTGTTATTACAGTATTGGCTCCATTGATTGTAAATTTAATGACGGGAAGTCTTGTAGTAGAGAAAGCATTTAGTATTCCGGGACTAGGAAGTCTTTATGTAAGTGCAATCCAGTCAAATGACTTTAATGTTGTGCTTGCGATCAGCTTTATTTACAGTTTAATGTTTATCTTCACTATGCTTCTGGTTGATATCCTATATGGTGTGATTGATCCTAGAATACGACTGGCGAAAGGAGAATGAGTATGAATCGATTTGAATTCAATACAGGAGACCATAAAGAGGAAGAAGAAAAAGTTCTTGTTGGTCGTTCCTATGGAAAAGAGGTTTTGTACCGCTTTCGTAAAAACAAGGGTGCATGGATCAGCTTTTTTATTATCATTCTTCTAATTGTGATTGCGCTTGCAGCACCGGCTGTCAGTTCGTACTCTTACAAAGAAGTGCATTCTGAATATAGCAATCTGCCGCCAAGGATTCCGGGACTGGAAAAGCTTGGAATTTTTGATGGTGTAAGCCATGGCCAGAACATGTATGAGGCAAAAAATTGTACTGATAAATATTTCTTTTTTGGAACAGATAATTTAGGAAGAGATATCTGGACAAGAGTATGGGAAGGTACCAGAATTTCTCTTCTCATTGCAGCACTGGCTGTTATCATTGATGTGTGCATTGGTGTGATTTATGGTCTTGTTTCTGGTTATTTTGGCGGAAAAGTAGATATGGTCATGCAGCGTATCACGGAGATCTTAAGCAGTCTTCCGACACTGGTTGTGGTAACGTTAATGCTTGTTGTTATGAAGCCGGGTCTTGGAAGCATTATAATTGCGCTTATGCTTACAGGATGGATTAACATGAGCCGTATTGTGCGCGCACAGGTGCTTAAATTAAAGGATCAGGAATTTGTGCTTGCCGCAAGAACGCTTGGCGTTAGCAATCGTGATATTTTGTTTAAGGAGATTTTGCCAAATTCGCTTGGTCAGATTATTATTACTTTTATGTTTTCCATACCAAATGCGATTTTCCTAGAGGCATTTTTAGCATTTGTCGGTCTTGGTGTTCCGGCGCCGATGGCCTCTCTTGGTTCTCTGATAAATGATGGATATAAATCAGCAATGACTTACCCGCATATGGTAGCAGCGCCTGTCATTGTCTTGGGTGTTTTAATGCTTGGCTTTAATTTATTTGCAGATGGACTCAGGGATGCCATTGATCCGCAGCTTAAACAGATGTAACAGGAGGTAAACGAGATGGAAAAAAGAGAACCGGTATTAAGTATGAGAGATCTGGCAGTTTCCTTTCAGGCTTCCTTTGGCAAGATTCGTGCAGTGCGTGGTGTGAATATGGATGTATATCCTGGAGAAACCGTTGCCATTGTAGGAGAATCTGGAAGTGGAAAATCTGTTTCTGTAAAGACAATTATGGGAATTACAGCGCCAAATGCAGTCATTGAAAGCGGAACAATTAAGTTTCGCTTTAAGGAAAATGGAAAGGAGCAGGTTGTTGATCTGCTGAAGCTTTCAAAAAAAGAAATGCAACATAGAATCAAGGGAAAGCGTATTGCAATGGTTTTTCAGGATCCTATGACTTCACTTGACCCGACGATGACAATTGGCAGGCAGCTGACAGAGGGCATGCGTTATCACCTTCATTTATCACAGGCAGATGCAGATAAGCGTGCAGAAGAGCTGCTTGAAATGGTAGGAATTGAGTCACCAAAAGAGCGAATGAAGAATTATCCTCATCAGCTTTCAGGCGGAATGCGTCAGCGTGTTGTAATTGCAATTGCGCTGTCATGTAATCCAGATCTTTTAATCTGTGATGAGCCGACAACGGCACTTGATGTTACGATTCAGGCAAGAATTTTGCAATTGATTTTGAATTTGCAGAAGAAACTTGGAATTGCAGTTATTTTTATCACACATAACCTTGGTGTAGTTGCAAAGATTGCCGATTATGTGAATGTTATGTATGCTGGAAAAGTAGTAGAGACAGGAAAGGCAGAGGATATCTTTTTCGATCCGCGTCATCCTTATACATGGGGACTTCTTTCAAGTATGCCAGATTTGACAGGAGATAAAAAGGAGCGTTTGTATACGATTCCGGGCAATCCGCCAAATTTGGCAAATGAAGTAAAGGGTGATGCATTTGCTGTGCGAAATCCATATGCACTTAATATTGATTTTGAGGAAGAACCTCCAATGTTTGAGATCAATGAGCATCATCAGGCTGCTACGTGGCTTCTTCATCCAGATGCACCAAAGGTAGAAATGCCGCAGACTTTAAAAAAGAGAATTGAGCAGCTTCGCAGAGAGGAAAAGCGATATGCAGAAACGGAGGGAGCTTATGGCACAGACGAATGAACCACTGCTTAGTGTGAAAGGTTTAAAACAATATTTCCCAGTAAGCAAAAAATTTACGGTGCGTGCTGTGGATAATATATCCTTCGATATTTATCCGGGAGAAACCTATGGATTAGTAGGTGAGTCTGGAAGTGGAAAGTCAACAACAGGCCGTTCTATTATTCGACTGTATGATCCGACAGAAGGCACGATTCTTTTTAATGGTGAGGATATCAGCAAGAAGTTGACGGCAAAACAGGAAAAAATGCTTCGTTCTGATATGCAGATGGTCTTTCAGGATCCTATGGCTTCCTTAAATCCGCATAAAAAGATTTTGGATACTATTGCGATGGGTCTCGATGCGCATAATCCTCATATGGATCAAAATGAGCGCGTAGAGCGCGTGTCCAAAATGATGGAGATGGTAGGTTTAAATCCAGCCTATATGAACCGTTATCCTAATCAGTTTTCTGGTGGACAGCGTCAGCGAATCGGACTGGGAAGAGCATTAATCATGAATCCAAAGTTAGTAATCGCAGATGAGGCAATAAGTGCACTTGATGTTTCAATTCAGGCACAGGTCGTCAATTTGATGAAGGATATTCAAAAAGAAACAAATGTTGCATATCTGTTTATTGCACATGATCTTTCTATGGTTCGTTATATTTCAGATCGAGTAGGTGTTATGCATAAGGGTCATCTTGTAGAAACTGGATTGACAGAAGAAATTTTTGAACATCCAGTTCATCCATATACAAAATCACTTTTGTCTGCAATTCCAATTGCAGATCCGGTGATTGAAAGAAACAGAGAGCCGATGGTATATCAATATGAAAAGAGTGGCTTAAAATATGATGATTGCGTTATGGTAAATGTTTCTGAAACACATCAGGTTTTAATGGAAAAGAAAATATAAGCAGCAGACCGTCTGAGGACAACTAGTCTTTCAGGCGGTTTTTTTAATCTTAATTAAGTCTTAAGGAAAAGTAAAAACTAGTTCGTTGACGTATGTACTGCTAAGTGGTAGGATGGTAAAGGCAGAGCCAGCAGGGACAGACAAAAGATAGCGTCCCTGTCCCTAAAAAACGAGGTTGTAGATAGATGAAAGAATTAAAAAAAGAAGATCTCCAGATCACAGAGCTGATACATCATTTTGTGCGAGAGCATGTGGAGGCTGGAGATATATGTATTGATGCGACTGCAGGCTGCGGAAATGATACGCTGTTTTTATGTGAGTTAACAGGGGCTAGAGGTGAGGTTATGGCATTTGATATTCAGCCGCAGGCTCTTGAAAAGACGGCAACACTTCTTGCTGAGCATGAGTGTATGGCAGAGCTGGTGCTTGACTCCCATTCAAACATGGCTGACTATATGTCTGAGGGAAGTGCTGCATGCATCATGTTTAATTTTGGTTATCTGCCAGGTGCAGATCATAAGATTGAGACAAAGGCACAGACAAGTATTGCGGCGATTAAGGCAGGACTTTCTATTTTACGAAAGGGCGGCATCATGACACTTTGTTTATATGATGGAAGCGATGTCCAGAGAGAGGAAAAGAAAGCTATTTTAAAAATGTTAAAGGAGCTAGACTCAAAGACATATCTTGTTATAACAAGTTGCTACTATAATCGCCCAAATAATCCGCCTATGCCTGTATTTATCCAGAAATTAGAGGGAAAAGACAGCAGTTGCATTTATGGTTTTGGATTGGTATAATGTGAGTATTCAAAGAGTATTCAAATTTTGCTTGGAAAAATTAGAAAAGAGGTATGAAGAAATGAATTATAAAAAGCGCAGAGATGAAGTATTATCAAAGATGGAGAAAAATTCTGTTCTGGTCCTTTATTCAGGAGTGAGACATCATGTGAGTGCAGATGAGTATGCACCATTTGAGGCAAACAGAAACTTCTTTTATCTTACAGGCATTCGCCGCGAGAATATGATGTTAATTTTGGATAATGCGACTGAGGAGCCGACAGAGACGCTTCTTATTGAGGAGGCTGATCCAGACCGCGAGCGTTGGATGGGAAAGAAGATGACCGTCGATGAGGCAAAGGCGCAGGCACAGATCGAGAAGGTTGGCTTTATCGACACCGAGAAAGGTATCATAAACCGTATGCTGACAAGAGAGGATGTCTATACCGTATATTTTGATACTTACCGTCATGATATCGATGATCTTGAAGATTACAACATGATGAAAGCACGCGAGTTTGCACAGAAGTACCCGGGTGTGCGCGTGAAGGATTGTGCGCCGATCATCGCTGAGATGAGAATGCAGAAGGATGAGGATGAGGTTTCCTTGATTCGTGAGGCAATCAAGCTTACAGACGGCGGATTAAAGAATTTGATGACCAACTTGACACTAGGTCAGATGGAGTATCAGGCACAGGCTGATTTTGAGTACAGCATTAAGAGAAATGGTGCTGACGGCGTTGCATTCCATACTATCGCAGGAAGCGGTATCAATGGAACGATGCTTCATTATGTAACAAATGAATGCGAGTGCAAGGATAATACATTGCTTCTTCTTGATCTGGGTGCGAAGTATAAGGGTTACTGCGCTGATATCACCAGAACATATCCTGTAAACGGTAAATTTACTGAAAAGCAGCGTATGGTTTATGAGGTTGTGCTGGCTGCAAACCGCGCTGTTGCAAAGACAGCAAAGCCGGGTATGACACTTCGCGAGTTAAATGATGTGTGTAAGAAGGTTCTTGCCGAAGGCTGCATTCGTATGGGGCTGATTGAGAAGGAAGAGGAGATTGGAAAATATTACATGCACGGTGTTTCTCACCATCTTGGAATCGATGTTCATGATGTAAGTGTTGCCTCAAACAGCAAGCTTCGTCCAGGTGCTGTTATCTCAGATGAGCCAGGTCTGTACATTGATGAATGGGAGATCGGAATCCGTGTTGAAGATGACCTTTTGATCACGGAAGACGGATGCGAGTGCCTGTCTGAGGACGTAATGCGCACCCCGGATGAAATCGAAGCATTCATGGCAGAGGCACACAAGTAATAACTTCTTGTTGCGAAGGGTTCTAATTTTTGATAGAATGAAATTATTCATATCCAAGGAGGCGCCAAAAGGTGAAAAAGTATAAGAAAATATTGATAGACGCTATCCTGTTTTTTGTAATTATAGGATTGACACTGTATGGTGTTTTCCATGGGGAGGATCTTTCAGGACTTAAAGATGCAATTAAAGAATGTAATATCCTGTGGCTAATTCCAGCAGTCCCGCTTGTGTTATTTTTTATCGCTGGCGAGAGTATTGTCATATGGCATATGCTGGATTGCTACGGGATTTATGTAAAGGAAAGGTTTTGTTTTCTTTTTTCAGCGGTTGGATTTTTCTTTAGCTGCGTCACACCGTCAGCGACGGGTGGACAGCCGATGCAGATTTACTTTATGAAAAAGGAAGACATTCCTGTTCCGATAGCAACGGTTATTTTGCTTGTTGTCACGATTACGTATAAGTTTGTACTTGTCGTTGTGGGAATAGGTTTGTGGCTGTTTGCAGGGGGATTTTTAGCAGAGTATGTGGCAGAAGCGAGATGGGTCTTTTATCTGGGCATTTTGTTGAATGTCGGCTGTGTGATACTTATGTGCGTAGTCGTATTTCATCCGTCATTTGCCAAAAAGACATTAATACTCGGAGCAAAGCTTCTGGAACGGATACACATTTTAAAACATAAAGAAGAACGCTTAGATAAAATAGAGCGCTCCATGAATCATTATCATGAGGCAGCCGAGTTTATGAGCAGTCATTGGGGGATGATTGCAAGAGTTTTTGTAATCACGGTTGTACAGCGATTTGCAATGTTTGCTGTAACATATTTTGTTTATCGCGCGTTTTCTTTAAACAGTATGAATTTTTTTGAGGTCATGTTTTTACAGGCTGTTATATCGGTGTCAGTTGATATGCTTCCGCTGCCAGGTGGAATGGGTATCAGTGAGGGATTGTTTATGGTGATCTTTAAAAAAGTATTTGGGGAGGCACTTTTGATTCCGGGACTGATTTTAAGCCGTGGACTTGGCTATTACAGTGAGCTGTTTTTATCAGCAATATTTACGCTTGTAGCTGTGGTAGTATTTCAGGTGCGTGAACACAAAAAAAGGAAAGTAAAATAAGAAAATCCGGACTCAGATATGCGCTTATGTTAATGGCAGTTCACAGGATGGATTATGAGGGATACAATGATAGGATTTTATGATTATACAGTAATATTGACATACATAAGCTTGGCATCATCAATCTTGGGAATGATTAGTGCCTGCTATACAAGAATAGGCTGGGCAATCTTTTTTCTGGGTATGTCTGGTCTTCTTGATACATTTGATGGCAAGGTAGCCAGAACAAAGAAAAACAGAACAGAGGATCAGAAGCGCTTTGGCATTCAGATAGACTCGCTTTGTGATATTGTCTGCTTTGGCGTCTGCCCCTGTAATTATCTGTTGGTTTTCAGGAATGCAGACACCGTGGGAAGTTTCAATTTTGATTTTTTATTGTCTGGCGGGATTGATTCGTCTGGCATATTATAATGTAATGGAAGAGAAGCGTCAGCAGGAGACTGATGAAAAGAGAAAGTATTATCAGGGTCTTCCGATCACTTCTATTGCAGTCACTTTACCATTTTTGTATGCAATCTCAAATTTGTGTCAGGATAATTTTGAGATCGTGCTGAGTCTTGCGATGCTGCTTACCGGTCTTTTATTTGTACTTAATTTTAAATTTCCAAAGCCGAACAACAAACAGCTTACTGTGCTGATCATTGTTGTGGCAGCAGTTGTTCTGTACCTTCTGTTTTACTTTAACTGGAAGGAATATTATGGCTGGAATTTACCTGATCTAATGTTCTGGAAACACAAAAAAGGATAAGACAAAATTATGAAAGAAAAAACAAGCAGACTTTTAACATTTTTATATACAACATCAGTTGGAAATAGGCTTCTTCGTATTCTTGTCAGTCCGGCAGTATCGAAGGCTGCAGGATGTGTGATGAACAGCAGATTATCTTTGATTGCTGTTTCTGGCTTTATAAAGTCACAAAATATTGATGTGTCAGAGTTTGAAAAAACAAGTTTTTCTTCCTATAATGATTTCTTTACAAGAAAGCTAAAACCAGATGCAAGATTACTGGCGCAGGGAGATGATATACTTATCAGTCCATGTGATGCAAAGCTTACGATTTTTCCAATCACGAATGATTCACGCTTTTTGATCAAACAAGGTCAGTATACAGTACAGAGTCTGCTTCGTGATGAAAAACTGGCAAAACAGTTTGAAGGCGGTATTTTGTGGCAGCTTCGTTTAAGTGTAGATGATTATCACCGCTATATTTATCCAGTGAGCGGCAGACGTTCTCATGAGCGCACAATTAATGGTGTTTTCCATACAGTGCAGCCGATTGCGCTTGAACATTGCCCAGTATATAAAGAAAACACCAGAAAGTATTGTATTATTAAGACGAAGGAATTTGGCACGATTTTAATGATGGAAGTCGGTGCAATGATGGTTGGACGAATTACCAACCATGAAGCAGAGCCAGGTTATGTGACTCGCGGCGAGGAAAAAGGATATTTTGAATTTGGCGGCTCTACCATTATACTTCTGACGCAAAAAGGTGCTGTTCTTCCAAGAAAGAATATTTTGTACCGAAGCGCCAGGGGAGAAGAAACGCGTATAAGACAGGGAGAAAAGATAGGAAAAGTTAATAATAATCAGCGATGATTTTTTACAGCGGCAGCTTAAGGATGATAGTACTTCCTTCGCTGTCGCTTTCGCTTACATAAACTGTTCCATTATGAAGCTGTGCAATTTCGGCAACTAGTGCAAGTCCAAGACCGGCACCGCCCATTGTGCGGCTTCTTGATTTATCAACACAGAAAAAAGGTGTAAAGATTTTTTCTTGATTTTCAGGAGCAATGCCAATTCCCGTATCCTTGATGCTAATTAAAGCAAATCCATTTTCATCTTTTATATTAATGTGCACACTTCCATCGGGATGATTGTACTTGATTGCATTTTCAACAAGATTAAAAACAGCACGGTAGAGAAGAAGATAGCTTCCAGTGACGATACAGTCTGTTTCAGATTGGGAAAGCTTAATCTGCTTTTGATCAGCAATTGGTGCAAGATCACAGAGAACTTCATCAGCGAGTGCTGCAAGGCTTATTGTATCAGAGCGTTTTACACGCTGCATTCCAGTCATATCAAGCAAAATCGAAGCTAAATGGCTAAGACGGTTTGTCTGCTCAAGAATCGTGGAAAAAAGTGTCTGGTATTCTGAAACGGAAGGTTCTTTCTTTTTGGAAAATACTTCAAGATTTGTCTGCATTACAGCAAGCGGAGTTCGAAGCTCATGGGCTGCGTTGGCAGAAAACTGCTTTTGAACGTCAAATGCGTTATTCAAACGGGCAAGCATCTGATTAAAGGCTTCTGTCAGCTTAGAAATTTCATCATGGCTTTCTGGAACATCAATGGAAACAGAAAGATTCTGTGCCTGAATATCAGAAATTTTTTTACTGAGGCTGCGAAGCGGAGCAAGGCTTTTACGTGTAAGAAACCAAGTTGACAGACTGCTTATTAAAATAACAACAATGGTTACAGCAAGACTTTTGATCATGAAAAGTTGCTTTGTCTGGGCAAGCTGATCATTAATTTGCGGAAACAGCATAGATGGATCAACCTGAAATGTGATAGGGGAAGAGTCATTCTGATCAATATGGATCACGTAATCGTGCAGATCATCCATTCCAGAGACGGCAGAATGACTTATAAAAAAATACATAAAAATGCAGGCAACTGTGACAAGAAGTGTTGTCAGCGCAGTAAGACGCCATTGAAGCGTCATTTTTGCAAAGAAGGAGCGCAGAGGCGCTTTTTTTTGTGTGTGAGTCATAAGAATCCTTTCCTTATTTAAATGTTTAATCATTACAGCAGTCTGCGTTAAGCAGATATCCTTCGCCTATCTTATTCTGAATAGGATCGTATCCAAGAGCTGCGCGAAGCTTCTTTCTAAGCGATGAGATATGAACACGGATGGAATTACTGAAGCTGTTGACACTTCCGTCCCAGATATGCTCAATCAATTCTTCAGGACTGATTACCCGATCTGGATGAAGAAGAAAATATTCTAACAGGCTGCTTTCTTTTCGCGTTAGGGAAAGTGGCATATGATCAATCTGGGCAAGTCTTGTTTTTGTGTCAAATGATATGCGGCCGCAAGTCAGGCAGATATTTTCCTGAATAAATTTGCGCCGTGTGAGGCTTCGTATTCTAGCCTCAAGCTCTTCAAAATGGAAAGGTTTTGTAAGATAATCATTTGCACCTAGATCAAGTCCCTCCACCTTATCCTGAATTTGAGTTCTGGCAGAAAGGATGATAACTGGTGTGGATGAGTTTTCAGCGCGAAGCTGCTGTAAAATGGAAAGACCGTCCATTCCTGGAAGATTAAGGTCAAGCAAAATAAGATCGAATGGTTCTGTCAGACAAAGATCTAGTCCTTCATTTCCGTCCATGCAGGTGTCCACCTCGTATCCATCAAGGCGAAGTCCTTCAGCGATAGAGCTGCAAAGCTGTGCTTCATCTTCGATTACTAAAATATGCATATCTTCATTCCCCTTTCAAAAATAGTTATTTTTTTTAAAGTATATCATACGAATAATAAAATAGTTGTTAAAAAATAAAATTTCTTAACACTGATTTTATACAGCGTATGTTATAATCGCCTCAGATCAAAACAAAGAAAGGAAGGATCATAAGAAATGAGAAGAAATAGATTACATATTGGAGTATTAGTAAAGGCATATTTAGCAGCAGGTGTGATTGGAGTATCATCCTTAGGTGCATTTGCAGCACCTGTATTTGCAGCAAAGAATGATAGCAACAAGGAGACAACGACTGGAGAGGCAATCCCGGCAGGAGAGGCAGTCCCGGCAGGAGAAGCAGTTTCCTCCGATATGATCTCTGGAACATTTACACCATCTGAGATTTCCTGGAAGGTTCAGGATTCTTATGAGTTTCCATTCATGGGTCTGAATTTTACATTAACAGATAAGCTGTTAAAGCAGATGGAAGATGGAAAGGTTGCAATGCTGACAGATGAGAACTGGAATGAGGAAGGCGATGCAATTTCTTATGCATTATTTAGCTGGTATACAATGACAGAAGAGCAGCGTGATGCTGTCATTGAGAAAATGGGAACTGGCTATGATGACTGGGTAAAGAGTCTTGGAAAGATTGGAACTCTTGGAGTATACAGTACAGATGTGACAGATCAGTTAGATGAACTGACTGGTTGCACAGAGCACACAAAGCTTGGCGAGAGCAGTGATGGAAAATATGAGTATTATTTAAGTATTAGCAAGGATGCAGATAAGAAGCTGAAAAAGGAATTAGAAAAGACAAAGACAGAGCTGACTGACATGGCAGAATTTCAGCAGATGTCCGCATTCGATCAGCCAATCGATATGGTGCAGCAGGATGGCGATAATGTTGGAAAGTTTGAGATGACAGGTATTGATAAGAAAACTTATACTGAGGATATGTTTAGTGAGTATGATCTTACACTGGTAAATGTATTTACAACATGGTGCTCTCCATGTGTTAATGAGATTCCGGAGCTTGAGAAGCTGTATCAGGAGCTTAAGGATCAGGGCGTTGGTGTAACAGGTGTTGTATTAGATACGGCAGACAGCGAAGGCAATCAGGACGAACAGGCCATCAAAAAGGCAGAGCTTCTTCAGGAAAAGACAAAGGCTACCTATCCATTCCTGATCCCGGACAAGAATATGATGAATGGACGTCTTCAGGGCATCTCCGCATTCCCGGAAACCTTCTTTGTAGATAAAAATGGAAACATTGTAGGCGAAACATATTCTGGAAGCCATACACTTGAAGAGTGGAAGGAAATTGTGGAAAAAGAGTTAAGCGCAATCAAGGAAAATAATTGATATGAAAATAATGCAAAATAAAATGGTGTCTAGGGCGAATGCAGCCCTGGACTCCAAATGGACAGGACTTTGTCTGGCAGTGGTTGGACTGTTGATGATGGCGTTTGGTATTTTTCGCGGTGAGATGGCAGTTGTATTTACTAAGGCGATTAATATTTGTATGGAGTGTATAGGAATTGGATAAGAAAATGGCTCAGGAAAAAACAAGTAAGAAAAAAACAAATAAAGTAAGTGATGCAAAGCGCCATGGCATTCAGGCAGTGTGGGCATTTTTGACAAACAGCCATGTATCAGGCTTTGTAACAGGAAAAATTTACACGGGAAAATTAAAAAATGTCTGCGTACCTGGACTCAACTGTTATTCCTGTCCAGGAGCTGTCGGAGCCTGTCCAATAGGTTCTTTGCAGGCTGTTGTGGGCAGCTGGAATTTTAAGATGGCTTATTATGTTGTTGGCTTTTTGATTTTTATTGGAGCCATTTTTGGAAGACTGATCTGTGGCTTTTTATGTCCATTTGGACTAATACAGGATCTGTTAAATAAAATTCCTTTTCCGAAAAAAATTCGTACCTTTAAGGGAGATAAGCTGCTTCGCAAGCTGAAATATGTAATATTTGCTGTGTTTGTTATTTTGCTTCCTATGTTTTTAGTGGACATTATGGGACAGGGCTCACCATATTTTTGCAAGCTTATATGTCCAGCTGGAACGCTTGAGGGCGGTATACCGCTTGCACTGTTAAATAAATCAATGCGCAGTGCACTTGGTGCTCTGTATGTTTGGAAGAATGCGATTTTGGTTGTAACAATCATTCTCTCAATTATAATTTACAGACCATTCTGCAAATATATTTGTCCGCTTGGAGCATTTTATTCCGTTTTCAACAAAGTATCGTTTTTCAAATATCGTGTCAACAAAGAAAAATGTGTTGGCTGTGGAAAATGCGCAAAGGTTTGTCGTATGCAGGTAGATCCTGTTGTAAACGCAAACAGCCTAGAGTGCATTCGCTGCGGACGCTGTAAGCAGGCTTGTCCAACAGGAGCCATTAGTTGTGGTGTAAGTAAGGAAAAAAATAATATATAAAATTAGAATAACTTTACATCTGGCAAGGCGAAAAAAGCCTTGCCTTTTTTTGTGAAAAAGCGTAAAGTGAACCTTGTAACATTGAGAATGAATCTGGTGCTAGAAAAAATTTGACGAGAGAAAAAGGAGAGAAAAAGCGATGAAGATTCCATTTGACGTGAAGATGTTAACAAGTGGGGCATCCCTTTTAGAGCAGGAGAAAGACAGTGCTTTATTGAAGCTGTCAAAGGATGGAGCGGGTATTGTACTGCCGTGGGATGTAATGAAAAATGAGCGCTACTTTATGTTTCAGATTGAGACACTTGAGGAACATTGTGATGCTTTCAATGTGTATGTGTATGGCAAGGATGATGAGCCAACGATGACGATTCGTTTTGGCATTCTTCCGCAGATTACAACACAGATTTGTTTGGATAAGGAGTGGTTTAAAGCAGGTGTGCTGTTTCCAGAGGCACTTCCGGGGGAGCTTAAGATTGTCTGCCATGGTGGACGAATTGTGCCAGAAGAAATTACACGTATTGAGATGAAGACTATTCCAGTATTTCATGATATTACCGTGCGTATCAGCAACATGGCATTAACGGATACATACCCAGAAGATGTTAAGCTTTTGAATGTTAGGCTTGTCGATAGTCTTGGACAGAATAAGCGAAAAGAATGGTCAGGCAAGACAAAGGATATTGAGTCGTTAAAGAGCATTCTTGAAAAACAAGTCAAAGACGGCGAAGAAGGCTATCCATTTGAAAATTGGTCAAAATGGGGTGGCTGGAAAAATAAAAAGCTGGCCAAGGGCACAGGCTTTTTTACAAAATATAAGGCAGATGGCAAGTGGTGGCTTGCAGATCCAGACGGTTATGCGTTTTTTAGTGCAGGACCAGACTGCGTGAATGTGCCAGTGGACTGTCGTGTTGATGGAATTGAAAAATGGCTGGATTGGCTGCCAGATGAGAAAGAACCGGCATATGCAGAAATGTTTTCACCAGACCGCGTATTTAAGGATAGAAAAAGAAATGCAAAGATGTTCTCCTATGCAGGTGCCAATTTATATCGTGTGTTTGGTGAAGACTGGTATCAGATATGGAAGAAGATGATGGCAGGACAGCTGATGCAGATGGGCATGAATACGCTTGGCAACTGGAGTGATCAGCGCCTTTTTGAAAATACACCGATACCATATGTAACTTCACTTCCAGAATTTCCGGAGACAAAAAAGAAAATTTTCCGTGATTTTCCAGATGTATTAAGTGATGAGTATAAAGAAAACGCGAAAAATAATGCAAAGGCACTTGCAGCAAGGAAGAATGATCCGATGATGATCGGTTATTTCCTTAGAAATGAGCCAAGCTGGGCATTTGTGGATAATTTGGTGCTGGCAGACGAGGTACTCTATAATCCGGAGCGCACAGTATGTAAGGAAAAGCTGATTGCGGCTTTAAAGGAAAAATATCAGACTGTGGAGGCATTAAACACAGCATGGAACACAAAGTTTAATGACTTTGACGATCTGTATCAGCCGATTCGTGATGCATCAGCTAAATCTGATGCTGCAAAAGAAGATCAGAAAACATTCTCAAAAGAGATGCTTCGCGCTTATGTTGAGATTCCGTCAAAAGCATGTCGAGAAGTCGATCCAAATCATATGATTCTTGGTATGAGATGGGCATGGATTTCCGATCCAGATCTTGCAACGGGATGGGAGAATTTTGATGTATTTTCCATTAACTGTTATGCAGTCGATCCAACAGAAGCAATCTCTCATGTGGTAGAGCTTGGTGTAGATCTGCCTGTTATGATTGGCGAATTTCATTTTGGAGCACTAGATACAGGCTTATCAGCAACAGGACTTGAGGGTGTACTGACACAAAAAGATCGTGGAAAAGCCTACCGCTATTATTGCGAGCGTGTAGCAGCTCATCCAAATGGTGTTGGCTGCCACTATTTCCAGTGTTATGATCAGTTTGTTCTTGGTCGTTTTGACGGAGAAAATTATAACATTGGTTTGTTTGACATTTGCTCACGTCCATATCAGGATATGGCGTCTTATGTAAAGCAGTGCAGCGAAGCCATGTATGAGATTGCGGATGGCACAAAGGTGCCTACAGATGAAAAGGCAGAAAGTATTCCGATGATTGCGTATTAATGTATTATTTTTTTCAATAGAAAGGAAATATTATGAGTAAATTGATGAAATCCGAATGGAGAGACCGCATCGGTCATTGGGTGCGCACACTCAAAGATGATTTTTATCAGCCACTTGGTGAGATTCAATGGGAGGCATTTCGCACAAATGAACAGCTCTCACTTGGGGAGGCAAAAAAAGAGCAGTTTGTTTCGGTAAAGCCAGGTTTTACTTGGGGAAATACATATGAATATTGTTGGATGAAGGGACACATTCAGCTAAGTGAGGAAGCTAATGGCAAACGTATTGTGATGAATTTGAAGCCAGATGGTGAGGCAACACTGTTTTTAAATGATAAGGCTTTTGGTACATACCGTGCGTCTTGGGTTAATGAGCCGCATCATTATATTGTAGACAATGTGTTAAGTCGCTGTGCAAAGGGAGACGAGCAGTTTGATATCATGATGGAGGTCTATGCTGGTCATTATTATCCAGAGGCACCGACAGGAGGATGTGCGACAGGTCCAGTGCTTCCGGGCTCCTATACAGACAAATTAGAAGAGGGAAAGAGACGTACATTAGGACGCTGCACTTACGGAATTTGGAATGAAGATGCTTACCAACTTTTTATGGATGTAGATACACTTGGACGTTTACTTGAAGTGCTTGACAAGACAAGCCTTAGAGCGGCAAAAATAGCAAAGGCATTGGAACAGTTTACATTGATTGTTGATTTTGAGCAGGAACGGGATGCCAGAATTGAGTCCTATAAAAAAGCGCGTGAAGCTTTAAAGCCAGTGCTAGAGGCCGAGAATGGTTCGACAATGCCAGTCTTTTATGCAGTGGGAAATGCTCATTTGGATTTGGCTTGGCTGTGGCCGATTGCGGAAACCGGTCGTAAAACCGCGCGTACATTTGCGGCGCAGCTTCGTCTGATTGAGGAATATCCAGAATATAAATTTATTCAGAGCCAGCCAGCAGAGTATGAGATGTGCAGCAAACTGTATCCGGAACTTTTTGAGCGAATCAAGGCGGCTGTCAAAAAAGGACAGTGGATTGCAGAGGGTGCCATGTGGGTGGAACCTGACACGAATATGGCAAGTGGTGAGGCACTGATTCGTCAACTGCTGTATGGAAAGCAGTATTATAAGGACGTATTTGATGTGGACAGTGAAGTGCTGTGGCTTCCAGATACGTTTGGCTACACAGGGGCATTGCCACAGATTTTAAAGGGATGCAAGGTCAACTATCTGGTAACCCAGAAGATCTTTTGGTCATATAACGAGGGTGAGCAGTTCCCGTATCATTACTTTAACTGGGAAGGCATAGACGGAAGTAGGATTGTGTCATTTCTTCCGACAAGCTATACTTATAAGACTAATCCTAAGCAACTTGAAGAAGTGTGGAAAAACAGAAGTCAGCTTCAGGATCTGGATGCCTTTTTGCTGCCGTTTGGCTATGGCGATGGCGGCGGTGGTCCAACAAGAGACGATATTGAGTATGCAAAAAGAGAACAAAATCTTGAGGGTGCACCGAGAGTTGAACTGTCTGATCCGAAGAGCTTTTTCAAGAAAATGGACGAAGCGGGCGGACCGGTCAATACTTATGTAGGTGAGCTGTATTTTAATGCACACAGAGGAACCTACACCTCTCAGGCAAAAGTAAAGCAAAATAATAGACGTGCTGAGTTTGCACTTCGCGAGATGGAGATGTGGGGAGCATTTGGTCTTTGTAAGGGAAATGTATATGACAGTGAGAAGGCTGATGCTCTCTGGAAGGAATTATTGTTAAATCAGTTTCACGATATTCTTCCAGGCTCCTCGATTGGAAGAGTTTACGAGGAAGCAAGGAAAGCTGTTGGCGGTGTAATTGAGACAGCAAATAAACAGGCAGATATATATATGAGTCAGCTTGTAACAAAAGAAAATGAAAATGATGTGACGCTCTTTAACTCATTTGGTTTTGAGAGAAAGACGGTGGTAGAGCTTCCAGAAGCATTTGCAGACGGTGCAAAAACTTTTGAAGGAGAGGAAGTTTTTGTTGAGAAGACACCGTTTGGCGTTAAGGCATGGGTAACAATCCCACCGTGCGGAGCTGTTACACTTGTTCCATACAAGAAGAAAAATGTGGAGCAAAAGGCTGTGTCAGCAGAAAAGACCACGGACGGCATTGTGCTTGAAAATTCACAGGTACGCGTCAAGATAAACAAAAAAGGCGAGGTGACAAGCTTTGTCCTAAAGGAATCAGGACGTGAGTTTGCAGCAGATGCCTTGAATTGTTTTCATTTTTATAAGGATGTACCACGCATGTTTGATGCATGGGATATCGACTCAAATTATAGGGAGCAGGAGCTTGAAGGAGCATTTGATGTGTGTACTGAGCTTGTGGCAGATGGAATAGAAGCAGTCATTAAAGTTACAGGAAAGATTGGAAATTCTTCATATACACAGTATATTCGTCTGGCAAAGGACAGCAGACGTCTCGAATTTGATACAACGATTGACTGGAAAGAGCTACATCGCCTGCTAAAGACTTCATTTCCAGTAGCGGTTTATGCAGAAAATGGAATCAATGAGATGCAGTTTGGCTATGTAATGCGCCCAACTCATCGTTCAAGAGAATACGAAAAAGATCGTTTTGAGGTATGCAATCACAGATATAGTGCGCTGTGCGATGCGTCTCACGGTGCAGCCGTATTAAATGACTGCAAGTATGGAATCAGCATGAATCAAAATGCGTTAGAACTAACTCTTCTTCGTGCAGCAGCAGCGCCAGAAATGCGTGCAGATAATCAGGTTCATCATTTTACATACGCGTTTACTGCTTGGGAAGGTGATTTTGCCGGATGTGATGTGGTAAAGCAGGGCTATGAACTAAATGAAAAGCCAAGACTGGTGCAGGGATGTGTGCCGACATTTAGCATAGCTTCTGTAAAGAACGGCACAGTTGTCTTAGATACTATAAAGCCGGCATTAGACAGAAGCGGTGATTTGATACTTCGTCTGTATGAGTCTAAAAAGGCAGCGGGAAAAGCACAGATTTTGCTGAATGTTGATGCAAAGAAGGCTTGGCTTTGTGATATGCTGGAAAATAAAGAGCAGGAGATAGTAATAAAAGACGGCATGTTAGAGCTTGAGTTTGGTGCATTTCAGATTCAAACGATTCGTCTGTCGATTGAGGAAGCTATGGCATAAAAGAGCCTGCAAATGAAAAGACAGAAATCATTCCGATGATTGCGTATTAAATGCGTTTTTATAAGCTGGATAAAGGGGGCAGGAAACTGCCCCTTTTGTGTAATAAAAGACATTGTATAATTCTTATATCAAGTAACTGCATAAGTGTATCAGAAAGGAAATAGTGAATAAAATTATTGTGGAAGGAAGAGGCTGAGGAAAAATATGGTAGATGAATTTTTTTTAAAATCATTGATTCAAATTACGCATGGGGAAATTAGACTGATTGATAAAGAAAGAGACATTCGTAGAATAGGACAGACAAAGGAAGAAGAAGATCCATTTTTTACGGATGAAATTTTTTTTAATGATGTGCTTGAACGAAGACCAGAAGCATCAATTGACATTTTCTGGGAAGATGACGTTTATTATGCAAGGGTTCGCCGAAAAGGAATACAAGGCTGGATTCTTGCAGGACCAGTGCAGACAGTTGTTGGTGCAGCACCTGCACTTAAAATAGCTCAAAAGCATAAAATCGAAGCTGCATCGTATCGTCTTCCATATTGTGAATTAAAAACATTCTTGGAAGCAATGAAGTTACTTCTTTATGAGGAAACAGGTGAAAAAGTTTGTTTGAGTGAGTTGTATACAAAACAACAGCCTGAGCCAGAACAACAAAAATTTTTTGAAAAAAAACGCTGGATGGAAAAAGGCGGACATTTGCACAATCCTTATCAGCATGAGCAAAAGAAGCTTGGAAGTATTCGAGCTGGAAATTTAAAGCTATTGGAAGAATGTCAAAATGAGGTATGGCCAGGTGAAATTGGTCAACTCGCAGATAATCCGCTGCGTCAAGAGAAAAATCTTTCAATTGTTGTAATTTCCATTGCATGCAGAGCAGCAATTGATGGTGGTGTTGCACCTCAGAAGGCATTTTCAATGTCAGATGTGTTTATTAGTAACATTGAAAGAATGACTCAGGTATTGCCAATTCAGGCAGCAGTTGTTGAATATGAACGAGAATTTGCACGAGCTGTTGAACAGGTCAAGCATGATAGCGAGCATAATCGTTATGTGGAGCGGGCGAAGGAATATGTTGCAGAACATATAGATGAATCAATTAGAGTAGTACAAATTGGAGAAGCACTTGGAATTAATGAAAATTATCTGACAGGACTCTTTCATAAATACGAGGGAATTACGTTGCAGCACTATATACGAAAAGAAAAGGTTCGCCAAGCAAAAGAACTATTGTTATATTCATCGTATTCCTGCAGCGAAATTGCAGCTCTTCTATGTTTTTCAACGCAAAGTCATTTTTCGAGTGCTTTTAAGCGTGAGGTAGGAATGACACCTGCGAAGTATCGAGAATCAAAAATACAAAGAGGGTAAGATATTAAAAAACGGGAATTGGTAAAAAAGTATATTTAGATAATAAAAAAATGATGCTTATGTACAAAAAGTGATATAGAATCAAGAAAATATCAGAATAATATAATAAAAATAGATAAAACAAAAGAATAAATATGAGATTTATGATAAAAAATAAGGAAAAATGATATAATGACAAAAAAGTATCTGCTATAATAAGGTCATTCAAAGTTTTCAGGAGAAGACGATTGTTAATAAACCATATGATAGCAGATATTTTTTATGCAGCAGCATAGGAAAGGCAAGGTGAAGAAAATGGATATGAAACATTCAAGAAAGAGTGGATTGACAGGACGACAGAAGAAACAGATTCGGTTAGTACTTTTGCTTCTGCCCTTCATGATTATGATAGGAATTTTTTCCTATGCACCGTTGTTTGGATGGAGTTATGCATTTGTAGAATTTACACCTGGTGTTTCAATTTTTAAATCGCAGTTTGTTGGACTGAAATATTTTAAAAAGATTTTCGAAAATTCCAAAGATTTTGTGACAGTAATGAGAAACACACTGAGTATTTCATTTTTGAACATTTGCTGTTCCGTGCTTCCAGCTATTTTTGCAATTGCAATTTCACAGCTTAAGAATAAGCGATATGCAAAGCTTGTACAGACAGGAACTTCAATTCCAAACTTTATTTCCTGGGTTCTTGTATACTCCATTGTGTTTATGCTTCTTTCATCAGAAGATAGCGCATTAAATATTATTCTGATGGGACTTGGCATTATAAAGAAGCCACTTAATGTGCTGACAAATGAAAAACATGCATGGGCAACACAGGTTGCTATCGGTGTATGGAAATCACTGGGTTACAATGCAATTATTTATCTGTCTGCGATTACATCAATTGATCAGGAGTTATACCAAGCAGCAGAGGTGGATGGTGCTAATACATGGCAAAAAATTATTCATGTAACTGTTCCTGGTTTACTCTCTACATTTTTTGTTTTACTATTACTTGCAATTTCTAATATGATGTCAAATGGATTCGAGCAGTTCTGGCTGCTTGGAAATGGTATGACGTGGGATAAGCTGGAAGTATTTGATACATATGTATATCGTATGGGTATCAAAAATATGGAATACTCATTGGCAACTGCAATGGGCATTTTCAAATCTATTGTAAGTATTATCCTTTTGACATTTGCAAACTGGGCATCTAAAAAGCTGAGAGGCGATTCTATATTCTAAGTAAAAGTTTGAAAAGAAGGTTTTCTCAGAAAGGAGATTGTAAGAATTATGAAAAAGAAAAATAAGATAACAATTGCAGGCACAATCAACACGGTATTGCTTGGATTGATTACATTTATTTGCGTATATCCGTTATGGTATATTTTTATTAACTCGTTCTCTTCTCCGGGAGCAGTGAACTTAGGTGTATATTTGCTTCCGAAGGAGTTTACAACAGAAGCCTATACAGAGATGCTTCAGATTCCAGGACTTAAATCTAGCATATGGATAGCGTTTGCGAGGACGATATTTGGTACACTTTTAACATGTTTTTTCTGTAGCTTTGCAGCATATATTCTTGCTAATAGAGATCTTCCGTGCAAAAAGTTTTTGTACCGTTTCTTTATCGTTACAATGTATGTAAATGCAGGATTTATACCGTACTATTTATTGATCAGCAATATAGGACTGAAAAATAATTTTTTAGTATATATTCTTCCATCGGCAGTTCAGGCATATTTTATTATTTTAGTAAAGACTTATATTGAGTCTATTCCAGGGGAACTGATTGAGTCAGCAGAGATCGATGGAGCTGGATTAGTAAAAATTTACTTCAAGCTTATTATTCCACTTGCAAAGCCGATTCTGGCATGCATTATTGTGTTTGCAGCTGTAAATCAGTGGAATGCATGGGCAGATGATATGTATTTTATGCAGGGAAGAAAATCTGCAACGTTACATTGTCTGCAGTATTTGCTGTATACGAAATTACAGTCAAATGTAGTATCTTCCACAGCAGGAGCGGCAGCGGGAGCAGCTGCGGGCGCAGGTGCTGCGGCGGGAGCGGGAGCGGCGGGCTTATATGCCTCGTACTCGTCGACGAGCATGGCCTGGCCTTCTTCGACCTCGACCTCATAGGTTTTGCCGTTGAGCGTGATCTTGTATTTCATATCAGATGACCTCCTTCATCGATTTGAAGCGCAGGGTATTGAGGGGCTTGCCGAGCTTGTTGGCGACGATGGCCATGAGCATAGCGGCTTCGCGGTCGCCGACGTTATAGAGCTTGCATTCTCCGGCGGTGCCGGTGGCAAGTGCGGGGGCAGCCTTGGGCGCAGGAGCCGGAGCGGCAGTTGCTGCAGCGGGAGCGGTGGCAGGCGCAGTCTTCTTCGCGGACATGACCTTGCCCATGATCATGACAACGACCATCAGCGCGATCAGACCGATAAACACGACGGCGTAGCCCAGCAGGGCTACGAGGCCTGCGGTACCGACGGAAATATCTTCCATCAAAGTATTGATCAGAAACATCTCAGGCCACCTCGCTTACGCTTCTTCGATGACGTAGGTGCAGATGTTTTCTTCCTTGGCCTTGCGGTCCTCGAAGAACTTCATGGCCTGATCCGGATAGCAGATGTAGCTCATGACGTCCTCTTCCGAGCGTGCCAGATCGCCGAGTGCTTCCTTGGCCTTCTTGAAGTCTTCGCCGGTGCGCTTGGCGTCCTCAATGCGGCAGTCGACAGGCTTGCCGCCCTCGCCGAGGATCTTGGCCTGCAGCGATTCGGAGACGGGCGCGGGCGCGATGCCGTACTGGCCTCTGAAGTAGTTCTGCACTTCCTTGGAGACGATCTTGTAGCGCTCGCCCATCAGAACGTTGGTAACGGCCTGATTGCCGACCATCTGGGACAGCGGCGTGACCAGCGGGGGATAGCCCAGATCCTTGCGGACCTCGGGGATCTCCTTGAGCGCTGCGTCGAACTTATCCATGGCCTTCATATCGGTCAGGTTCGCGATCATGTTGGAGAGCATACCGCCGGGGACCTTGTAGACGAGCGCCTGCGCGTCGGTCGCCATGGACTTGGCGCTGATGCGGCCGGAATCGACGTACTTCTGCTTGATGGGCTTGAAGTAATCGTTGACCTTGTTGATAACGTCCTCGTTCAGGCCCGTCTCGATGCCGTACTGGCCCAGGGCGTAGAACATGGTTTCGGTGGAGGGCTGGCTCGTGCCGTTGGAGAAACAGGAGGTCGCGCAGTCGATCACGTCGATGCCGGACTCGATGGCCTTCGTCACGGTCATGTAGGCCATGCCGGTGGTGCAGTGGGTGTGCAGGATCAGGGGGACATCGCCGACGGCGTCCTTGATGCCCTTGATGAGGTGCTCGGCCTCATACGGGCTCATGGTACCGGCCATGTCCTTCAGGCAGATGGTATCGAAGCCCATGTTCTTGAGCTCCTTGCACATCTCGACATATTTTTCAACCGTGTGGACCGGGCTCTGCGTGTAGGAGATGCAGCCGGACGCGACGGTGTTCTTGGTGGCGTACTTCTTGGTGGCCTCGAGCGCGGTGGCGATGTTGCGGAAGTCGTTCAGTGCGTCGAAGATACGCAGGATGTCGATGCCGTTCTTGATGGACAGTTCGACGAACTTCTCGACGACATCGTCATGGTAGTGCTTGTAGCCGAGCAGGTTCTGGCCACGCAGCAGCATCTGCAGCTTGGTGTCGGGCATGGCCTTGCGGATATCGCGCAGTCTCTGCCACGGATCCTCGCCCAGATAGCGCAGGCAGGAATCGAACGTTGCGCCGCCCCAGCATTCCACGGAGTAATAGCCGGCCTTGTTCATTTCGGGCAGGATCTCGGCAAAATCGGAATACGGAAGACGGGTCGCCATCAAAGACTGGTTGGCATCACGAAGGACAGTTTCAGTAATTTGAACTTTTTTCATGTGTGCTCCTCCATTTTTCACGCCGTATGGCGTTTATCGATTATGAGAATCAGGCACATGAATGAAAAGACACGCTGCAGCGAGATTGCCGCGGCGTGTCTCGCGCTATCATCCAGTATACCTGATATCGGGCCGCGTGTAAAATCAAGCGGCTGTTAAGAAAATGCCTTGAAGCGTCCGAAGCCCGCTTGCGCGTCTGATACGGGCTTCGGAGAAAAATGCCTGGTGCTTAGAGCTGCGGGCCAGCTGCGACGAGCGCCTTGCCGGCTTCGTTGCCTTCGTACTTGACGAAGTTCTTGACGAAGCGGGAGGCGAGGTCCTTTGCCTTGACGTCCCAGTCAGCCGCATCGGCGTAGGTGTCGCGCGGATCGAGGATCTCGGTGGCGACGCCGGTCAGCTCGGTGGGGATCTCAAAGTCGAAGTACGGCAGCTTCTTGGTCGGAGCCTTGTTGATATCGCCGTTCAGGATGGCGTCGATGATGCCGCGGGTATCCTTGATGGAGATGCGCTTGC
>OIEC01000093.1_pt1 | contig 49166 bp, 46 predicted proteins | sample 1604801 | NCBI WGS metagenome assembly OIEC01 (sample SAMN01760940, study PRJEB22395) | human gut metagenome | reverse complement strand
CAACTCAAAGAACAATTCGACCGTTTTCCTACGTTATCGATTTTTGATAAAGAATATCCCATTGAGCTGAAGCATACCTATAATCCTCCTGTCCTCCTTTATTATCAGGGGAATCTTGATTTACTGAGTAAACCAAAGCTAGCTGTTGTTGGGGCAAGAAAGTGTTCTGAAACAGGCAAACAGTCCGTTCGAAAAATTGTTAGTGAACTTGGGAATCACTTTACTATTGTAAGTGGATTGGCGCGTGGGATTGATACTTGTGCGCATATGGAGGCCTTGAAAAATAAGGGGAACACGATTGCAGTTATCGGGACAGGACTTGATGTTTATTATCCTAAAGAAAATAAAGCTTTGCAGGACTATATGACCAAAAATCATTTAGTTCTTACTGAATATGGACCGGGTGAGCAGCCTCTCAAGTACCACTTTCCTGAACGCAACCGGATTATTTCTGGATTGTGTCAAGGAGTTATGGTCGTAGAAGCAAAACTTCGCTCGGGGAGTCTGATTACTTGTGAGCGTGCCATGGAAGAAGGTAGAGATGTTTTTGCCATTCCAGGAAATATTTTAGATGGAAAGTCAGACGGATGCCATCACCTAATTCAAGAGGGCGCAAAGTGCATCACGACAGGGTTTGACATCCTTTCAGAGTTTTCTTGAAAATCAAAGTTCTCCTATAGAGATAAAGTTTTTTATTGACAGTTAAAGAAAAGGAAGGTATCATGTTAGTTGCTCGGTCCAAGATGTTTCATTTTTTAATGTCTTGTGACTAGATTTTAGACAGATGAGTGGCGCAGCCAGTTTATAACATTATAAGGAAATAGTCTATGGCGACAGCAACGACAACAAAAACGAAAACTAAAACAACAAAGAAAACGACTGCTAAAAAGGCGACTAAAAAGAGAGCGACACCAAAGAAAAATTTGGTTATCGTGGAGTCTCCTGCTAAAGCGAAAACGATTGAGAAATATCTTGGCCGCAATTATAAAGTTGTAGCCTCTGTTGGGCATATTCGTGATTTGAAAAAATCAAGTATGTCTATTGATTTTGAAAACAACTACGAACCTCAGTACATTAATATTCGAGGTAAGGGACCTCTTATCAATGAATTGAAGAAAGAAGCTAAAAAAGCCAAGCAAGTCTTTCTCGCAAGTGACCCGGACCGTGAAGGGGAAGCCATTTCATGGCATTTGTCACATATTCTTGGATTAGAGCCAGATGATAAGAATCGTGTCGTTTTTAACGAAATCACTAAAGATGCGGTAAAAAATGCCTTCGTAGAGCCACGCGCCATTGACATGGACTTAGTAGATGCCCAGCAAGCTCGTCGTGTCTTGGACCGTATTGTGGGTTACTCTATTTCACCGCTTCTATGGAAGAAGGTTAAGAAAGGTCTTTCGGCCGGTCGTGTACAATCGGTAGCTCTTAAGCTCATTATCGACCGTGAAAATGAAATTAAGGCCTTTAAACCAGAAGAATACTGGACTATTGATGGTGCTTTTAAGAAGGGTGCTAAGAAGTTTCAGGCTAGCTTCTATGGCTTGGATGGTAAAAAGCTTAAGCTCAACAATAATGATGATGTTCAAGCTGTTCTCTCTCGTATCACAAGTGATGACTTTAACGTAGATAAAGTAGAGAAAAAAGAACGCCGTCGTAATGCGCCATTGCCATATACAACATCATCTCTCCAACAGGATGCTGCCAATAAGATTAACTTCCGTACACGTAAGACCATGATGGTTGCCCAACAGTTGTATGAAGGAATTAATCTGGGTTCAGGCGCTCAAGGTTTGATTACTTATATGCGTACGGACTCAACACGTATCAGTCCAGTTGCTCAAAACCAGGCTGCTGAATTTATTACGGAACGCTTTGGTTCTAAGTATTCAAAACACGGCAGTAAGGTGAAAAATAGTTCGGGAGCACAAGATGCCCATGAGGCTATTCGTCCGTCAAATGTTTTCCAAACACCAGAAAGCATTGCTAAGTATTTGGATAAGGATCAGCTCAAGCTTTATACTCTTATCTGGAATCGTTTTGTGGCGAGTCAAATGACAGCTGCTGTATTTGATACGATGAAGGTGACCTTGTCTCAAAATGGTGTTATTTTCACTGCAAATGGAAGCCAGATCAAGTTTGACGGTTATATGGCCGTTTACAACGACTCTGATAAGAACAAAATGCTACCTGATATGGCTGAAGGTGATACGGTTAAGAAGGTTGTGACAACACCTGAACAACACTTTACGCAACCACCTGCACGCTATTCTGAAGCGACATTGATTAAGACTTTGGAAGAAAATGGCGTTGGTCGTCCGTCAACCTATGCACCAACGCTTGATGTTATTCAACGTCGCTACTATGTCAAATTGGTGGCTAAACGTTTTGAACCAACGGAACTCGGTGAAATCGTTAATAGCTTAATTGTAGAATTCTTCCCAGACATCGTGGATGTTAAATTTACTGCGGAGATGGAAGGTAAACTCGATAAAGTTGAAATCGGTAAGGAACAATGGCAGAAGGTTATTGATGAATTCTTCAAGCCTTTCCAAAAAGAATTGGAAAAAGCTGAAGAAGGTATTGAAAAAATCCAAATCAAGGATGAGCCTGCTGGTTTTGATTGTGACCTCTGTGGTCACCCAATGGTTATCAAGCTTGGTCGTTACGGTAAGTTTTATGCATGTAGTAACTTCCCTGACTGTCACAATACTAAGGCCATTACCAAAGAAATTGGTGTGTCTTGTCCAACCTGTGGACAAGGTCAAGTTATCGAGCGTAAGACAAAACGTAATCGTGTCTTCTATGGTTGTGATCGCTATCCAGACTGTGAATTTACCTCGTGGGATATCCCTGTCGGACGTAACTGTCCTAAATCAGGAGATTACCTCGTCGAGAAGAAAGTACGTGGTGGCGGGAAGCAAGTTATTTGTAGTAACGAAGAGTGTGACTACAAAGAATCGATTGTTAAATAAAAAGAAAGCTATCTCAAGTTAAGTCTTGAGATAGCTTTTTTGCATTTTATCAAAAAAACTGATACTTTCCTTAAATTTGTTTTTTATACTAAGCATGAAAAGAAAGGAGAGTAAGTGGTTTTCTGATATTAGGTAAATATAAGCTTATATTGAAAACAGAACTATTCTAAAAGAGGTGTACAAATGCAAATAACTGTTAAACAACTTTCAAAATCCTACAAAGATAAGACTATCTTAGACAACATCACATTTACAATTGAATCTGGAACGGTTTCTGGTCTATTAGGAGTAAATGGGGCTGGTAAGTCAACTCTGATGAAAATTATTTTTGGTTTAGTCCAAAAAAGTAGTGGAGAAATTCGATTTGATGGATCATCCAAAAACAAACATTCATTAGGTGCATTAATCGAAGCACCTGCAATTTATCACAACCTTTCGGCTTTTGATAATCTAAAAACAAAAGCGTTGTTATATGATATTCCTGATTCAAAAATTTTTGAAACCTTGGAAATAATTGGTCTTTCAAATACTGGAAAGAAAAAAGCCGGTAAATTTTCATTAGGTATGAAGCAGCGACTTGGGATTGGTATGGCCATTTTAACTGATCCCCAATTTTTAATTCTAGATGAGCCTACTAATGGCCTTGATCCCGATGGTATAAATGAATTGCTAGACCTTATTCGTTCCTTGAAAGCAAAAGGGATGACAATTCTGGTTTCCAGTCATCAACTTCTAGAAATTAGTAAGGTTGCTGATCATATTCTTATTCTCGATAAAGGTAAGATTCAATATTATGGTGAAAACAAAAATGTAGATAGTCTTGAGAGACTCTTCTTTAAAATTGTTCATGGGGGTTAGTGATATGCAAAAGATATTCTATTCGGAATTGCTCAAATTACGACATTTAGGAACGACTAAATTCTTAATCATCATACCATTTTTAACTGTTCTTATAGCCTTTTTAATGGGAGGGTTACAGATTTTTGTTCCTTTCTCGGTTTATTGGTGGGAAGCTATCTTTTTATATCTTGTAAATGGTCTTTTGTTTATAGTTGATAGACGTTTAGAAGACCAGGCTGGGCATTTTCAAAATGTTGCCAATGAGGGTTTCACTTTGAAAATTACCTTGATAAAAATGGTGCTTATAGGCATGAGAACATTGCTTGCTAGTTTATTCTTACTTGCTTTTCTCAGTCTCGTTGCATTTATTTACACAGGTTTTATTCCAATAAATATTCCTAAAACAGCTATTTCCTTAATCTTAATTTGGATGACAACTTTATGGAACATTCCTTTACTTTACCTAATGTCTAAATACATGAGTCAATTCATCCTATTAGCTCTTAATACATTGGTTTGTCTTTTAATAGCACCCTTTATTGCTCAGAGTCCACTTTGGTTCGTTTTCCCCTATACTTATCACTATAAAATAGCTCAATTTTTATTAAATCTTAAACCATCGGGGGATATTATTGTAAATACGAATCATACTAGCATTCTTCAAGTGTTACTTACGATGATACTATCAATAGTAGTGACATTGTTTTTATCTTTTTCACTTCAAAGGAGGCAATTAAATGCTAAGGAGTGAGTTACTAAAATTTAAGAATACTTTCGGTCTTTATCTTATTCTCAGTTTTGCTGTCTTAGAGATCATTACAATTCCAATGTATGTGAGCTTCGTTCCTAATGGTTTTTCTCTAACTAATTTAGCCATATTATCTTTTTTATGCTATCCTCTATTGACATCATTTTTGTCAATTTTAGGGATTGAACAAGAAAAACACGCTAATCATTATCAAGAAATATCGAGTTATCCTAAGCAAAGACGTTTATGGTTGGCTAAACTTTTAATATCAGACATAGTCCTTAGCCTACCTTCTTTATTCAGTTGGCTTATCATAAACCTCCTTCTTATGAATAGTGTTAATGGATTTGTAGTAAGTCTATCAAGTTGGATGTTAATAGTCTTTCTTAATCATTTTCACTACTTTATACAAGTGAGTCTGAACAGTGTTAGTAATATTATAATCTCTATGGTTGAAATTATTTTTATTATTTTTGCTAGTAATAAAGTTTTCTTGTCTACTCATTGGCTTCCTATTGCTTTACCTTTCAATAGCCTTATCCTTAGTGATTGGAGCCAACTCAATTCCCTTCCTTTATGGATTGTTGGGGTGACTTTGTTATTTATATGTTTAATAGATTATAGAACCAAAAAATAATATAAGAAATAACATAGATAGTGTATTAGTCTTTCGTGGTTATCCTAAAATTTGGTTAGTAGTTTGTCGGAAAAGTAAACTATGTTAGTTAATTTGTTTTTTATACTAAGGATGAAAAGAAAGGAGAGTTATTATGAAACGTTTTAGTCTATCAGGTTTCCAACTCAAATATATAGCCCTAATTACTATGGTATTCGACCATATTCAATATTTTTTTGAATATACAGGAAAAATACCCATTTGGTTTACTATGATTGGGAGATTAGCGGCCCCCTTATTTCTATTTGCTGTGATTGAAGGTTTCGTCCATACACACAATCGAAAAAAATACTTCCTAAGGATTTATGCTTTAGCTATTTTGATGGGATTGATTCAGTTTGGATTTTATAATTTTTTACATCCTCTTGTAAGGCCAGATGGTTTCTTTCCACAAAATATGATGTTGTCATCATTCGTTATCTTGCTCGTTGCTCTTCAAGGTATCGCTTGGATTCAAGAAAGGAAATATCTAAAAGGAATCCCAACCTTACTTTTTCCAATATTACTCCCATTGCTAATGTTGCCTTTTTATCTGCTAAGTGTGAACAAACCTATGTTAGGTTTTCTACTTAAATTACTCAATTTTACAGTGCTACCAGTTCATACATTTATCAGCGATGGAGGAACGTGGTTACTTTTGACTGGTATCGCTATGTATCTTTGTCACAAGAATCTTAAGAAAGAAGTGCTTGCTTTTGTGAGTGTTAATCTAGTTTGGGCACTAATAGCGATTGTTCTAAGTAGACCTTCTTTTCACGATTTAATGTTTAAATACATTGAATGGATGGAAATATTTGCAGCTCCCTTAATGCTTTGTTATAACGGTCAAAGAGGTAAAGGGTCAAAATATTTGTTCTATGTCTTTTACCCAACACATATTTATCTACTTTACGCCTTGTCAGTTATCTTCTATAGATGATATGATAAGGGTACTTTGTATGAAAGGAGAGGTTATGGCTCAGATACTTGTCGTTGATGATCAGGAAGATATTGTTCAATTTGTTGTAAAGGCTTTAGAGCTCCAAAATCATAAGGTGACGGGGCTTACAAGTGTTTTAGATTTGGATAAGAACTCGTTGCCACGGTTTGACTTGATTTTACTGGATATTATGATGCCTGATGTTGACGGTCTCCAGTTTTGTCATGACATTCGGGATCAGGTGGATTGTCCTATACTCTTTATTACAGCTAAAACACAAGAGGCAGATATTGTCCAGGGGTTGACTTATGGTGCAGATGATTATATTTGTAAGCCATTTGGGATTAAAGAACTTCAAGCGCGTGTGGCTGCTCACTTGAGACGTGAACATCGTGAGCGCCACCATAAGCTATTAATTGAAAATATTCAGTTTGATTTGTCTGCTCAGGAGCTTTATGTTGAGAATCAGTTGTTAGATTTGACTAGGTCAGAATATCGTATTTGTCAGTTTCTGGCTGAAAATAAGGGCCAAGTCTTTTCCAAAGAGCAAATCTACACGCATTTGTACGGCTATGAGGATAAAGGGAGTCCGACAGCAGTGGCTGAACATATCAAAAATATCCGTGCAAAGCTCAAAAATGTTGGGCAAAATCCTATTGAAACAGTCTGGGGGATTGGTTACAAGTGGCACTAATTAAAAAACGAGAACACTCTCTAAGAACAATCTTATTATCTTATGTCGTCAGTCTTACAGTTCTATCAGCAATCAGTAGCCTGCTTATTTTGTCTTTGTTCAGCTTGTCTTATCGTTTTGGCGTTGTGTTTCCAGCAAATCAGGTAGAAAGTGATTTGTCTGCTGTCAGGAATGAAATTGAAACTTCTAAGGTATTTAATCCAGATGTCTTGCCCGATGGTACTCGCTATGTCTTTTTGACTAGAGATTTTAAGCTTAAAAAGTCTAACATGCCAGTTAACTTGCAAGAAGAATCCTTACTAAATTACCAATTCAAGAATGCTCACGGTGGAATATACGGCTATTTTCAGTCTTTTGAACGGTCAGATGGCATAGTCATTGTCAATTATCAACTATCACCTCGGTACCGTAATGAGTGGATGAACCAGCATTTTCCCAATGCTGATCTATTGATGATTGGCTCAATGATGGTGTCTATCCTACTCATATTTATTACTTTAACTTTTTACTATGCTAGTAAATTGAGTCGAGAGTTGAGACCAATATTGAAGGCAACAGAGAAAATAGCAGAGCAAGACTTGGATTTTCAAACGTCCAAATCTAAAATTACTGAGTTTAACCAGGTTTTAAATGGTTTGGATCATATGCGAGTAGCACTTCGTGAGTCTTTGATGGAAAATTGGAAGTCAGAGCAAGATAAACAAAATCAGATTTCTGCCCTGACACATGATTTAAAGACACCACTGTCAGTCGCCCGCGGGAATGCAGAACTCTTAGCTATGACCTCCTTAGATGCAGAACAGACGGATTTGTTAGAGCATTTTCAAAAAGGGATTGAACAGGTTGATGCTTATGTGAAAGAGTTGTCTGAACTCAACAAAACGAGTTTGAAGAAAACTTTGACGCTTGAAGAAATTCCAGTTAAGGAATTTGTTGAAGACATTTACGATCAAAGCTTGTCATTAGCTCAAACGAAACAAATCAATGTGGTATTTGACAAGAAGGAAATTGAGAAAGAAACCATAGGCAATTGGGACAGGTCCTTGTTGAATCGAGCTTTTATGAATATCGTTTCGAATGCGGTAGAGCATACGCCTAGTGGTAGTCAGTTGCTCTTAACTGCTAGGGTAGAAGATGATGAATTCAAGTTTATCTGCCTTGATTCTGGTCCTGGATTTTCCCTTGAATCACTTGAAAAGGCCACTCAGCTCTTTTATCAAGAGGATAAAAGTAGACAGAGCCGCAATCATAGTGGACTTGGTCTGACTATTGCTAATGATATTATTCGCTTACACCACGGTAGTCTTTCTCTTTCAAATGACAATGGCACAGGTGGTGCTAGAGTGACTATCATTTTACCCCTTTAAATACAGATGACTCCTAGTCGCCAGATGAGGAGTTTTTTGCTATACTACTAAGAGTAAAATGAAGAAAGATTTGTGGGGGCAGGATTCTATCTTGTTCCCGAAGAGGTATTAGTGTCATGTCTCAATCAAAAGCAGATTATATTAACGTGATTGGAGCTGGTTTGGCCGGATCCGAGGCGGCTTATCAGATTGCCAAACGTGGTATTCCAGTAAAACTTTATGAAATGCGTGGGGTCAAAGCAACACCACAGCATAAGACAACAAATTTTGCAGAATTGGTTTGCTCTAACTCTTTCCGTGGAGATAGTTTGACCAATGCTGTTGGGCTTCTTAAAGAAGAAATGCGTCGCTTGGACTCTATCATTATGCGTAATGGAGAAGCTCACCGTGTGCCAGCTGGTGGTGCCATGGCGGTGGACCGTGAAGGTTATGCAGAAGCTGTTACAGCGGAAATTGAAAATCATCCATTAATTGAAGTTATCCGTGAAGAAATCACAGAAATTCCTGATGATGCCATTACAGTTATTGCCTCAGGACCATTGACTTCTGATGCTCTAGCTGAAAAAATTCATGAGCTTAACGGTGGAGATGGCTTCTATTTCTATGATGCCGCTGCACCAATCGTTGATAAAGCGACTATCGATATGAACAAGGTTTACCTTAAGTCACGCTATGACAAGGGTGAAGCAGCTTATCTAAACTGTCCAATGACTAAGGAAGAGTTCATGGCTTTCCATGAGGCCTTGACAACAGCTGAAGAAGCTCCTTTGAATTCCTTTGAAAAAGAAAAGTATTTCGAAGGGTGTATGCCTATCGAGGTCATGGCTAAACGTGGCATTAAGACAATGCTCTATGGCCCTATGAAACCAGTTGGTTTGGAGTATCCTGAGGATTATAAAGGACCACGTGACGGTGATTTCAAGACACCTTATGCGGTTGTTCAGCTTCGTCAGGACAATGCGGCTGGTAGCCTCTACAATATCGTTGGTTTCCAAACCCACCTCAAATGGGGCGAGCAAAAGCGTGTCTTCCAAATGATTCCAGGACTTGAAAATGCTGAATTTGTACGTTATGGGGTTATGCACCGTAACTCTTACATGGATTCGCCAAATTTGTTAAAACAAACCTTCCAATCAAAATCAAACCCTAATTTGTTCTTTGCAGGGCAAATGACCGGTGTTGAAGGTTATGTTGAATCAGCTGCTTCAGGTTTGGTTGCTGGAATCAATGCTGCCCGTCTCTTTAAGGGTGAAGAAGAAGTCATCTTCCCTCACACAACAGCTATCGGTAGTCTTCCATACTATGTGACTCACGCTGAAAGTAAACATTTCCAACCAATGAATGTTAACTTCGGTATTATCAAAGAGTTGGAAGGTCCACGTATTCGTGACAAGAAAGAGCGTTACGAAAAAATTGCTGAGCGTGCTCTTAAAGATTTACAACCTTTTATTCAAGCTTAGTCAACATTAAAATCCCTTACCGAATGCGGTAAGGGATTTTTCAGATCTAAAAGTATTCAATTAACCAAAGAATTTCTTAGCGATATCTTGACCTTGTTTAATTTTAGCCCATTGTTGTGGTGTTGCCAATTCATTACCTGAGTCACATGAGGCGAAACCACATTGGTGAGAAAGGAAGAGACGCTCTTTAGGAAGGATTTGACTAGCTTTTTCAAGCAAGTCAAGAACACGTTCTTCGTCATCAAGTTCAGTTGTTTTAGATGACAAAAGTCCTAGTACAACTTCAGCCTTGCTGTCTTTGAGGGCTTCGAGAGCCTTGATGTCGCCAGCAGTATCGCTGTCCCATTCAAGGAAGAAGCGATCATAGTGTTGCTCTGCCAAGAACTTCTTAGCAATGGCTTCGTAAGTTCCTTCGGCAGCAGAACGGCTTTCATAGTTACCACGACAGTTGTGTGTCCAAACCGTTAAACCAAGTTCGTGAGCATAGTCTACAACCTCGTTATTGATAGCTACAAACTCATCAGCCAATTCTGCCAAATCAGAATTAGCTTCCGCAAAGAAACTTGCAGGGTTTGATGGGTCAAAGAGTTCCCAGAGACAGTCATCAAATTGAACGATTTTTCCACCTACTGCCTTGTATTCTTCCAAGAATTCTTTATAGGCATTAATCAAACCTTTTTTGAGGTCTTCATTAGTTTCATAGACTTGCCCAGGACCAGCCAAACGGTCAAAGATAGCAAGTTCAGTATAAGCATGAGCTGGACCCCAGATAGTTTGTTTAGTATCTTCATCACCAGCTTCAGCTTTAACCAATTTATAGATATCTAGATAATGGTGGTTTTTACCTGAGAGTGGTTCAGTGATACGAATACCAATATCTTTACGAGTCTCATATTGTCCGCCATCGTGGTCTTTGAATGTATAACCGTGCTCAGCAATGTAGCGTTCAATACCTTTGAGACCCCAGACAAAGTCCAAGTGCCACATAGAACGCCCAAACTCACCATCAGTAAGAATATCAATACCGTTAGCCTGTTGGTCAGCCACAATTTGCTTAATATCTGCAGTTTCAGTTTCTTGATAACCGTGGAGGGCATCGTAGAAAGGATACTGGATATCGTCACGGTGCTCGATTTCGTCCTTGTATTTACGGAGATCTGCAGGACGAAGGAGAGAACCAACTAATTGAAATTTAGATTTTGTCATAAGATTCACCTCAAAATAAGATTTTACAACTATAATACTTTTTATTTATTTCGATTGAAAATAGTTATTTTCTTTCTGTGGGTATAGTTTAAGACTATATAAGGTTTTGGTCTGCAAAATGATACTTCCTATAGTAGAATGAAAAGAAAACAATGAAGGTTGGGAACATGCAAAAAACATTTTTTATTATTAAACCAGATGCTGTAAAACGACACTTGATGTGACAAGTTATTGATCGTATTGAACGTCGTGGCTTCATTATTGAACGAATGGAAATGCTGACACTTGATGAAGAACGACTTAAAGAACATTATGCTCAATTGGTTGATAAACCTTTTTTCCCTAGCATTGCAGAATTCATGATGAGTGGTCCATCAGTGATTGGTATTATTTCTGGTTCAGGTGTTATCAAGTCATGGCGTGATATGATGGGAGCAACTAATCCAGGCGATGCTGCACCTGGAACGATTCGTGGAGACTTTGCAACAGCACCAGATGGTGACATGATTCCAAATATTGTTCATGGCTCTGATTCAGATGAATCTGCGGCTCGAGAAATTAAGATTTGGTTTGGTGAGTAGGATGGATTTAGCACAAATTCAGTCAGATCTAGCCAAGGGTGGACTGTTAATTGATGTCAGGAGTCCAGAAGAGTATGCAGAAGGACATGTTAAGGATGCCCTCTTAATACCTCATACCCAGTTTTTCTCTGCTGACATTCCAGCTGAAAAAGACGCTTTCATTTACCTCTATTGTAAAATGGGGCCTCGTGCAGAATTTGCTGCATCGGTCCTTAAAGAGAGAGGCTATACTAAGGTGACTAATCTAGGTGGCTTGGACGATATGGAAGCAATAGGTTTTGAATTTGAAGAATAATAGAAATAAGGTCACCTCAAGGTGGTCTTATTTGTTTTCAGAAAAGTTTGATAATTACTTGACAACGTTTTCATAAAGGGGTAGAATTTTAATTGAGTTAAGACAAAGCCTATGAAAATGACTTTGCCAGAACTTGACTAACTTAGCGTATTCCAATTGAGATAAGGCTCGGTATTAAGCCAGTGACTCAAATTGGTAGAGGAGGATTTCGTATGTCAAAAGTTGCTATTGTTACAGGTGCAGGTCAAGGTATTGGTTTTGCGATTGCAAAACGTTTGGTTGAAGATGGTTTTAAAGTCGGAGTATTGGACTACAACGCTGAAACTGCAGAAAAAGCGGTTGCTGAATTGTCAGCAGACAAAGCATTTGCGGTTGTAGCTGATGTATCTAAACAAGCTGAAGTAGCAGCTGCTTTCCAAAAAGTTGTTGATCACTTTGGTGACTTGAATGTTGTTGTTAATAATGCCGGTGTGGCACCAACAACACCACTTGATACTATTACTGAAGAACAGTTCCAACGTACATTTAACATCAATGTCGGTGGTGTTATCTGGGGTGCTCAAGCTGCACAAGCACAATTTAAAGCACTCGGTCATGGTGGTAAAATCATCAATGCAACATCTCAGGCTGGTGTCGTTGGTAACCCTAACTTGACTGTATATGGTGGTACTAAATTTGCAGTGCGTGGTATTACTCAAACTTTGGCGCGTGATTTGGCTGATTCAGGCATCACTGTCAATGCTTATGCACCAGGTATCGTTAAGACTCCAATGATGTTTGACATTGCCCACGAAGTTGGTAAAAATGCTGGTAAAGATGATGAATGGGGTATGCAAACTTTTGCTAAAGATATTACCCTCAAACGTTTGTCTGAACCTGAAGACGTAGCAGCAGCAGTTAGCTTCCTTGCTGGACCTGACTCAAACTACATCACAGGTCAAACTATCATCGTTGATGGTGGTATGCAATTCCATTAAGATTGAAAGGGAGAGCGAAAGGCTCTCTTTTTTGCTTGATAAAACATAATATTTCTGATAATATAATCGTAATTGATTATGATTTAAGAGGAGTCTTCCTATGTCAGATATTTTATACTATATTGTTGAGCATCCATTTTATTGCCTTATTCTATTAGGAGTTGTTGTACTAGCCTGTGGGTTGGGGCCATTTTCAAGTAGTTCAACAGAAAACAAGCGCTCAGCAATTATTAATAAGCACTACAACGATACTTTTAAGAAATAAGAAGGGCTAAATGCAGTCAGAAAGCAGATATTAGAGATAGGCAAAAGCCTGTCTTTTTTGTATAATAGAAGGTAACGATTAGTTTATAGATAATCATAAGTAAGAACTAGGAAAGATAAAAATGCCAAATATTGAAGAATTAAAACAAAGACAGGAGAAGATTCGTAACTTCTCTATTATTGCCCATATTGACCATGGTAAATCAACTCTTGCCGACCGTATCTTGGAAAAGACTGAAACAGTGTCAAGTCGTGAGATGCAGGCGCAACTCCTTGATAGTATGGACCTTGAGCGTGAACGTGGAATCACTATTAAACTAAATGCCATTGAGCTTAACTATACAGCTAAAGATGGTGAAACATACATTTTCCACCTTATCGACACACCGGGACACGTGGACTTTACTTATGAGGTCTCACGTTCTCTTGCTGCCTGTGAGGGTGCCATCTTGGTGGTGGATGCAGCTCAAGGGATTGAAGCTCAAACTCTTGCCAATGTTTACTTGGCCCTTGATAATGACTTGGAAATCTTACCAGTTATCAATAAAATTGACCTTCCAGCTGCAGATCCTGAACGTGTGCGTACAGAGGTTGAAGATGTCATCGGACTAGATGCTTCTGAAGCTGTGCTTGCATCAGCTAAGGCCGGTATTGGTATCGAAGAGATTCTCGAACAAATCGTTGAGAAAGTGCCTGCACCTCAAGGTGATGTTGAAGTCCCTCTCCAAGCCCTTATCTTTGACTCTGTTTACGATGCCTACCGTGGGGTTATCCTCCAAGTGCGTGTGGTTAACGGAATGGTTAAACCAGGCGATAAGATTCAAATGATGTCTAATGGCAAGACCTTTGATGTTACTGAGGTTGGTATTTTCACACCTAAAGCTGTTGGTCGTGATTACCTTGCGACAGGAGATGTTGGTTATATCGCAGCCTCAATTAAGACCGTTGCGGATACCCGTGTCGGTGATACCGTAACCCTTGCGGATAATCCAGCTGCTGAGCCACTCCATGGCTATAAGCAAATGAACCCAATGGTGTTTGCAGGTCTTTACCCAATTGAGTCAAATAAATATAACGACTTGCGTGAAGCCCTTGAAAAGCTCCAGTTGAACGATGCCAGTCTTCAATTTGAGCCTGAAACGTCTCAAGCCCTTGGTTTTGGTTTCCGTTGTGGTTTCTTGGGTCTTCTTCACATGGATGTTATCCAAGAACGTTTGGAACGTGAGTTTAACATCGACCTCATCATGACAGCGCCATCGGTAGTTTACCATGTTAATACTACTGACGGTGAGATGCTTGAAGTGTCTAACCCTTCAGAGTTCCCAGATCCTACACGTATTGATGCTATTGAAGAACCTTATGTTAAAGCTCAAATCATGGTTCCTCAAGAATATGTTGGTGCGGTTATGGAGTTGGCACAACGTAAACGTGGTGATTTTGAAACCATGGAATATATCGATGATAATCGTGTTAATGTTATCTATCAGATTCCACTTGCCGAAATCGTCTTTGATTTCTTTGATAAATTGAAATCATCTACACGTGGTTATGCAAGCTTTGACTATGAATTGTCAGAATACCGCCGTTCACAATTGGTGAAAATGGATATTCTCCTTAATGGTGACAAGGTCGATGCCCTTAGCTTCATCGTTCACAAGGAATTTGCCTACGAGCGTGGAAAACTTATCGTTGATAAGCTTAAGAAAATCATTCCACGTCAACAATTCGAAGTGCCTATCCAAGCGGCTATTGGTCAAAAAATCGTTGCCCGTACAGATATCAAAGCCCTTCGTAAAAACGTCTTGGCTAAGTGTTACGGTGGTGACGTTTCACGTAAACGTAAACTCCTCGAAAAACAAAAAGCCGGTAAGAAACGTATGAAAGCCATCGGTTCGGTTGAAGTCCCACAAGAAGCCTTCTTGTCAGTGCTTTCAATGGACGAAGATGAGAAATAAGAGTAATAGTCAGAATGTGATGTTCTGGCTATTTTTGTAAAAAAGTTATGATAAAGAAGATTTTAAAGTTTCCCTTCTCGAAGCGTGGAAGGATTTATACTGCGACTTTACTGACACTTTTCTTTTTAGGAAATGCTTATGTCAAACATAAATTTCATGAAAAAGCTGTAGAAGAATTACAGACTGCTCTAAAAGCGGATAAGGTAACTGACAATGAGATTTTTGGTAGCCGCCATCAGTATGTTGCCATTAGTCAGGAAGAACCTACTTACTATAATTCTGAAGATAACGTAGCGACTGAGTTGATTGGTAGAAACCATTTTGTTCGCTATTACGATACCATGAGTAGTCTGCATCAAGCGCATATGGTAGTTTATGATGTTAGCAAAGATTTTAAAAAGAAAATTATTAATCTGACTCCATATTTGAAGAAAGTCAAGGATTTTAAGGAAATCAAAGAATTGACTGTGTTTTTAAGAACGATTGATGGTTATGATTATGTTTTTTTGACGAATTCTCGAAGCGATAAGCAATTCGCTTACAATTTGGATACGAACCAATTTTTAACTAGTAATTTACCAGATTATTCTTATAGTAAGGATGAATTGCTTTATTTTGGTGATAAGAGTTCTGCTCGTAATCAGATGAATGATAGCAATATGTGGGGTTATTTAAAGAGAGAAGGAAACTTAGATGAGCTTTTAAGGAAGTCACCAGCCCCAAAGGACAGCTATTTATCTGCTCAGCTAAACCTTATCATAGAAATTGATAATGTAGACATTTCCAAAGAGGAGAGTCAGATTAATCTATTTAATGAAAATCTTGAAGTTAAGCATATTTACGAAGAGGCTGTTAATCCAACAACAAAGAGTGATGCGTTAAAGAAATTTAAACTATTGACCCGTCAAGGCTAGGAGGGAGATTTTCCAGCTGGTCCAACTGAGCCAGTGAAAAGGAAAGGACCTGATAAACCAAGTGGACCAAAGAAAGTCCCAGAATTAAATGTTTTTCCTGATTCTATTTTTCCTGTTAAAACCTTAAGTTTCAGTGAGATTCTTAACAAAAAGGCTCAACAAGACTATCAGAAAGACTATCGAGCTTACGAAAAAGCACGTCAAAAAGTTCAAAAGGATTACGATAGGGAATATAATGCCTATAAAAAGCAATTAGCTCAATATGAGTCTTATAGAGATAGAGAGTACGAAAGACAATCACAAATCTATTTTTCTCCTGAAGAGCAAACAAATGATATTTTACATTGGTTAGGAACAAATGGTGAAAATGCGATTGTGGTTTCTGTGGAGGACAGTGCTGGTATTAAGAAAGACATTCATTCATTTGCTGATATAAAGGATTGGGTGGATAAACATGATTATGATTCCACTATTAAGTCAGACTTTAGAGACTACAAAGGGGGCGACTAAGTATTCTTGAATGTTTATGTGGCTTCTACAAACCCTACACAAGCATTTTTCTCGGCTTTAGGCTATAATAGACAAAAAGGAATGTTGGGAGGGCCACTATGGATATCACGAGTTTTATTCCTAGTCAGCGACAGGCTATTCTGGAACGTTTTCAGCAAGTGGAGGCCTTGGGATTAGGCGCAGTTCGTATTGAATTAAAGGTTGCTAATCCTGTTGGCATCATCTATGAGTGCTTTATTTTAGCAGGGGAGAATTATTTTTCTGATCAAGCAGTGGTATCCTTCCGTATTCTTTACGAAAAGGATCTGGAACGCATTTCTTTGGATGTGGTAGATATCCCTGGTCGCTCAAGTTTGTCTAATTATCTCCAGTTATTAGAGATTTTTGAAGGCCTGCAAAATTATCTCAATCGAGAGTTTGCTAAGGTCAAAAATACATAAACATCTGATAGCAATCAGGTGTTTCTTTTTGTGCTAGAAGTTCAAAAATTCACAATCTTTTTTTCACAAGATTGTCTGAAAACTGTGCTATAATGATAACAGAATTGTGAAGTGATGAAAGTTTGTGAAAAAACGAGCAGACTTTGACACTTTGTGACTTATACTTGAAAGGAAAGTTGGCTCTATCATTTTAGGGCCAGAAGGACTGTGTTCATGTCAGAAGAAAAGCAATTGTATGGTGCAGATTTAGTGGTTGATAGTTTGATCAACCATGATGTTGATTATGTCTTTGGGATTCCAGGCGCAAAAATCGATAGAGTTTTTGATACTTTGGAAGATAAGGGACCTGAATTGATAGTTGCCCGTCATGAGCAAAATGCTGCTTTTATGGCTCAAGGTGTTGGACGTATTACAGGAAAACCTGGTGTAGTATTGGTAACATCTGGTCCAGGTGTCTCTAATTTGGCTACTGGTTTGGTAACAGCGACAGATGAAGGAGACCCTGTTCTTGCTATTGGTGGTCAGGTTAAGCGTGCAGATCTCTTGAAACGTGCCCACCAATCAATGAATAATGTTGCTATGCTTGAACCAATTACCAAGTATGCTGCTGAAGTACATGATGCTAACACCCTTTCTGAAACGGTAGCAAATGCCTATCGTCACGCTAAGTCAGGGAAACCAGGTGCAAGCTTTATTTCAATTCCTCAAGACGTGACCGATGCTCCGGTCAGTGTTAAGGCTATTAAGCCTATGACAGATCCAAAACTTGGTTCAGCATCTGTTTCTGATATTAACTATCTCGCACAGGCGATAAAAAATGCCGTATTGCCGGTCTTACTTTTAGGGAACGGTGCTTCATCAGAAGCTGTAACTTACTCTATTCGCCAGATTTTGAAACATGTTAAATTACCAGTTGTTGAAACTTTCCAAGGTGCTGGTATCGTGTCACGTGATCTTGAAGAAGATACTTTCTTTGGTCGTGTGGGGCTTTTCCGTAACCAACCGGGGGACATGTTGCTTAAGAAGTCTGACTTGATTATTGCCATTGGGTATGACCCAATCGAGTATGAAGCACGTAACTGGAATGCTGAGATTTCAGCCCGTATCATTGTAATTGATGTTGAACCTGCTGAGGTGGATACTTACTTCCAGCCAGAACGTGAATTGATTGGTAATGTTGAAGCAACTTTAGATTTGCTCTTGCCAGCTATTCAAGGTTATAAATTACCTGAAGGATCAGTTGAATACCTTAAAGGGTTGAAGAATAACGTTGTTGAGGATGTTAAGTTTGATCGCCGACCTGAAGAAGGAAAGGTACATCCGCTAGATTTGATTGAAGTTTTGCAAGACCAAACCAAAGATGACATGACAGTCACCGTTGACGTTGGTAGTCACTATATTTGGATGGCTCGCTATTTCAAATCTTATGAACCACGTCATTTGCTTTTCTCAAATGGGATGCAAACTTTAGGAGTTGCTCTTCCTTGGGCCATCTCTGCAGCTTTGGTTCGTCCTAAGACAAAAGTCATTTCTGTTTCTGGTGACGGTGGTTTCCTCTTCTCAGCGCAAGAATTGGAAACGGCAGTTCGTTTGAAATTGCCAATTGTTCATATTATCTGGAACGATGGCCATTACAATATGGTGGAATTCCAGGAAGAAATGAAGTACGGTCGTTCATCTGGGGTTGACTTTGGTCCTATAGATTTTGTAAAATATGCTGAGAGCTTTGGAGCGAAAGGTTATCGTGCAACAAGTAAAGAAGAGTTTGCTAGCTTGCTTCAAGAAGCCTTGGCTCAAGCTGTAGATGGACCAGTCCTTATTGATGTTCCAATCGACTATAAAGATAATATTAAACTCGGCGAAACTATTTTGCCAGATGAATTTTACTAAAAAGAGGGTGTAGACATGTCTGAAGCCATAAAATTATTTCAATATAATACTTTGGGAGCCTTGATGGCTGGGCTTTATGGAGGTACTTTAACAGTTGGAGAATTGTTGGAGCATGGAGACTTGGGTCTCGGAACATTAGATTCTATCGATGGTGAGTTGATTGTTCTTGACGGTAAAGCCTATCAAGCCAAAGGATCTGAGGGTAAGGTCGAAGTGGTAGAAGTTTCTCCTGATGAAAAAGTACCTTATGCAGCAGTCGTACCTCACCAAGCTGAAGTTATCTTCCGTCAACGTTATGAAATGACTGATAAAGAACTTGAGGATCGTATTGAATCTTATTATGATGGGGTCAATCTTTTCCGTTCTATCAAAATCAAAGGTCATTTTAAGCATATGCACGTGCGCATGATTCCAAAATCAAATGCCGATATTAAGTTTGCGGATGTTGCCACACGCCAACCTGAGTACGAGGTAGATAATATTTCAGGTACTATCGTTGGTATTTGGACGCCAGAAATGTTCCACGGTGTGAGTGTTGCTGGGTATCACCTCCATTTTATTTCAGATGACTTGACATTTGGTGGTCACGTTATGGACTTTGTTATTGAAAATGGTATTATTGAAGTTGGACCAGTTGACCAACTCGACCAACGTTTCCCAGTTCAAGACCGTCAGTATCTTTTTGCTAAATTCAATGTCGATGAGATGCGTGAAGATATTACTAAGGCTGAATAAAATTTTTTAAGACATCAAAAATCATAGAAAGAACTTTCCTAGATAATTAGGGAAGTTTTTTTGTTTTTTAAGGTACTTCTATATCGAAGCAGCTGACAGATGTAACTATAATGATTACAATAATATCAGAAAGTTCGATATCGAACTAAAATCCAAAGAAAGACATGGTGTTTTATAATGGATTATTTGAAAGTGCTAGTCGAAGAGATTCATTCAGTTGTAGTGGCAACGGTTGATGAAACGGGACATCCGCATACAGCTGTTATGGACATGATGTGGGAGGACGGGAAAACAGTTTATTTTTTGACTGCCGATTTTAAACCCCTCTACAAACGGCTTAAGGAAGATGGACGTGTAGCAGTGACAGGGATGACTCAAGGTGCCGGAACTATGGATCGTAAATCTATTTCCCTAACCGGTCAGGTGGAATGGATTGGAAAAGAACATTTAGAAGAGTTGTTAAAAGCCAATCCATACATGTATGAGATTTATCCGACGGAGGAGGGACGTAGTCACCTACAAGTCTTTCGTTTTAAAAATGCAGTAGGCAATTTTTATGATTTGACGCAATTGCCTCCCTATCAAGCAAGATTTGAAATTGAGGGATGATAAGATGACAAAGATTCAAGATGCAAAGAAAATCATTGAAGAAGTAGATAAAATTGTGATCGGAGCGGGAGCTGGCTTATCTGCAGCGGCTGGTTTAACCTACTCAGGCTCACGTTTTGAGGTTTTCTTTAAAGATTATATTGTTCGTTATGGCATGCAGGATATGTATTCTGCAGCATTTTATCCTTTTGAGACCGCTGAGGAGCGCTGGGGTTATTGGGCTAAGCATATCTATCATAATCGTTACCAGCCAGAGGGACTTTTGCTTTATAGAGATCTTTTCGACTTGGTTAAGGACAAGGATTATTTTGTGATTACGACCAATGTAGATGGGCAGTTTATGAAGACAGGATTTTCTCAGGAGCGTTTCTTTGAAGTGCAGGGCAACTACGGAGAATGGCAGTGCTCCGTCCCTTGTCGTCAGAAAGTCTTTGATAATAGAGGAGCTGTCATGGAGATGCTAAAAGAAATCAAGGACTTGAAAATTCCAACTGACTTGATACCGTATTGTCCTCATTGTGGGGCGCCAATGACCATGCATTTACGTGTAGACCAGGCTTTTGTCCAAGATGAGACTTGGGAGGCTTCTTATGAAGCTTATCTAGGATTTTTAGAAGGGATGGAAAATCAAAAGGTTGTCTTCTTGGAATTGGGTGTCGGATACAATACGCCGTCCATCATTCGCTATCCTTTTGAGAAAATGACAGCAGTATTTCCAAAGGCCCATTTGATTCGCCTCAATCGTGATTATCTTGAATGTTTTGCTGCTTCAAAGGAAAAGACAATTTCTATAAACGATGATATGAGGGAGGTACTCCAACAATGGCTAGCAGACTAGAATATTTGATTGATGTTTTAAAAAGCGAGCAAGGATTGACAGAGCTAGAGATTCCTGAAAAGGTAGAGGAGCAAGAAGTGTTATATCGGGCTCTTCAAAATGTCCGCTATCCGGCACCAATGACAGCCGACTTTCTCTACCAACAAGACCGTTATTTACAAGAAAAACTAGTAGAAAAAGGAGTTGTAGACTTGAAAGACTTGACTCCCATTCTGCCCAATCTCTACCTGTGGCAAGGCGATATCACTCGCCTGGCAGTCGATGCCATTGTCAATGCAGCCAACAGCAAGCTTTTAGGCTGTTTTGTACCTAATCATTCTTGTATTGACAATGCCATTCACACAGCTGCGGGGGTTGAACTACGTTTAGCCTGTCAGGAGCTCATGCAGGAGCAAGGAGAGGATGAAACTACGGGTCAGGCAAAGATGACCAAGGCCTATAACCTACCTTCCCGCTATGTCCTTCACACAGTTGGGCCTATTATCTATGACGAAGTGACAGATTTGGAAAGACAACAGTTGGCCTCTTCGTACGAAGAGTGTTTGAACTTAGCTTATGAAAAAGGTCTGAGAAGCTTGGCCTTTTGTTGTATCTCAACAGGAGAATTTCGTTTTCCAAATGAAGAGGCAGCTAAGATTGCGATAGAGACGGTTCTACAGTTTCAGAAAAAACACCCTGATATGACAGTTGTATTCAATGTTTTTAAAAATTTTGATTATACGATTTATCAAACATTATTAAAAAAAATGTTTCTATATAGAAACAGTTGACGGATGTAACAAACAGTGATACAATAGCTTTAATATTTCGATATAGAACAAAAAGGAGACAAAATGGACAAGATGTTAGGGGGCTACCAAGCTCTACAGATACGCTTATTGAACGGGCGACTTTTTCAAAAACTCTTGAGCAAGGAACCAGATGCCAAATACCGTAGTGAACAAGGAAAAATCTTAACAGTGCTTTGGCAAAAAGAAGATGGTCGAGCAACTGCGACAGATATCGCCCTCGCTTCAGGATTAGCTAACAATACACTGACCAGTATGATTAAGAAATTAGTGGACCAGGGCTTGGTTACGATTAAACAGAGTGACCAAGACAAGCGCAAGAAGTTTGTCGTTTTGACCGATCTCGGTTGGGCGCAAAAAGAAATTGGAGACCGTGTTAGCAAAGAACTGGGAGAGATTTTCTACCAAGGCTTTTCTGATCAAGAAATCCGAGAATTTGAAGCCTATCAAGAGCGTATTATCACAAATTTAAAAGCTAAAGAAAATGATATGTAGGGAAAGGAAGTAACAGTTATGATTGGAATAACAGGTGTAACAGGGAAATTAGGCTCTTATGTGGCTGATCTTGTCGATCAGCAAGGAATTTCTTCTATCCATCTGGCAAGAAGCCCAGAGCGTGCAAAAGTCTACGCGTCAGCGGAAATTCGTAAGATGGTGTATGCCAATACTCCAGAGGTGGTTGAGGCCTTAAAGGGAATCGATGTCTTATTGATGGTCTCTGCTCGGGAAAATCCAGAGCGTGTTGAGGAACACAAGAGTTTTTTAGATGCCGCAAAGCTTGCTGGAGTGCAGCATATCGTCTATACCTCCTTTTACGGAGCAGATGAAAAAGCAACTTTTACCTTGTCTCGTGATCATGCCCAGACAGAAGCCTATATCAAGGAGTTAGGGTTCACCTATACTTTTCTAAGAGATAATTTTTACTTGGACTTCTTTATTGATATTGCTCTTGAAAATGGAGAAATTCGTGGTCCGGCTGGCAGGGGCCGTGTGTCAGCTGTTGCCCGTAAGGACACTTCTAGGGTCGCAGCAGAGATTCTCTTAAACCCTAAGGAATGGGAAAATCAAACCTTGAATCTAACAGGACCAGAGGATCTTTCTATGGAAGAAATCGTAGAGCTTCTCTCAAAAGAGACCGGTAATGCCATCACGTATGTAGACGAATCGGTAGAAGAGGCCTATGAGTCACGGAAAAAATGGCCACCACAAAACTGGGAGTACGATGCTTGGGTCAGTACCTATACAGCTATCAAAGTTGGGGAACAAGCTGGGGTTTCAACAGATGTCGAAAAAGTCTTAGGACGTCCAGCTATGAGTTTGGAAGAAGTTTTAAAATCTAGTTTATCGCAATAGAAATGTCGAAGAAGCATGACGTTCTGTGTATAGATTGAGGGGGTAGTAATGAAAGCAGTTGTTGTGAGCACTCCAGGTGGACCAGAGGTATTAGAAGTTGTCGAACGACCAAAACCAGTCCTGAAGGCAGGTTGGAACCTGGTTAAAATACAAGGATTCGGTATCAATCACAGTGAAATTTTTACCCGTAAGGGAGAGTCACCATCTGTGAAATTTCCTCGTGTGTTAGGGATTGAGTGTGTCGGTCTTGTGGAAGAAACGACACGACCAGATTTGAAGATTGGCCAGCAAATCATTTCCATTATGGGGGAGATGGAGCGAGCCTTTGATGGAGGCTATGCAGAGTATACCCTGCTCCCAAATGAGCAAATTTATCCAATCAAGACAGAACTTGATTTGGAAAGTTTGATCGCCCTTCCGGAAACCTATTACACTGCTTTTGGCTCTTTTCTTAACCTTAAGATTGAGGAGAACGATAGCGTGTTAGTTCGCGGGGCAACCAGTGGTGTAGGAATTGCCTTTGCTAAACTGCTGAAAGGGAAATTTCCTGAGATTCATCTGGCAGGAACTAGCCGAAATTTAGCTAAGGAAGAACGACTGAAAGCGGTCGGATTTGATCAGGTGATTTTGGAGAAGGATGGTGTCTTGCACACGAAAGAGCAGTTCGATAAGGTTTTGGATCTTGTTGGTCCAAGCGCTATTCTCGATACTTTTGCGCGGACAGCAGAAGGTGGGATTATCTGTTCTTGTGGGCTACTGGGTGGTCAGTGGACTGTTCCAGACTTTGATCCGATCGAGATGCTCTCTCGCAATCTCTACTTGACGACCTTTGCTTCTGGCAATGTGTCTCATGACAAGCTCCAGGCTTTGGTAGATTTTGTCGAGCAGTATCGTGTGGATGTACAGCCTGAAAAAGTTTATCAGATTGACCAAATTCAGGAAGCGCATGCTTATCTAGAAGGAAGCCATTCTTTTGGTAAAGTGATCGTAAAAAATGAGGAAGATTAAATGATTGAATACAAACATGTAGCCTTGCGCTACACGGAAAAGGACATTTTAAAAGATGTCAATCTCCGTATTGAAAATGGAGAATTTATGGTTCTTGTGGGACCTTCAGGATCTGGTAAGACCACCATGATTAAGATGATTAACCGTCTTTTGGAGCCGACAGATGGCAATATCTATATGGATGGGAAACGCATCAAGGACTATGATGAACGGGAGTTACGTCTCAACACCGGCTATGTCCTTCAAGCCATTGCCCTATTTCCTAACCTGACAGTTGCGGAAAATATTGCTCTCATTCCTGAGATGAAGGGCTGGAGCAAGGAGCAAATCGCTTCTAAAACAGAGGAACTCTTGAACAAGGTTGGCCTGCCTGCTGCAGAGTATGCAAATCGCATGCCTAGTGAATTATCTGGTGGAGAGCAACAACGGATTGGCATTGTGAGAGCTATCATTGGGGAACCAAAGATTCTATTGATGGACGAACCTTTTTCAGCCTTGGATGCCATCTCTCGCAAGCAGTTGCAAGAATTGACAAAGGCCTTACATAAAGAATTCGGCATGACGACCATCTTCGTAACACATGATACGGATGAGGCCTTAAAATTAGGGGATCGAATTGCAGTTTTGCAGGATGGAGAAATTCGTCAGGTCGCAGAACCTGAAACAATTTTAGAAGCGCCTGCGACAGACTTTGTAGCAAACTTGTTTGGAGGTAGCCTTCATGTCTAATTTGATTTCAACTTTTCAAGAACGTTTTGGGGACTGGTTAACGGCCCTCGGACAGCACTTACAATTGTCCCTTTTGACCTTAATTATTGCCATTTTCCTCTCAATTCCTTTGGCCATTTATCTTAGCACGCGCGAACGTGCCAGTAACTGGGTCTTGCAACTCGCTGGTGTCTTTCAAACCATCCCTTCCATGGCCCTTCTAGGACTCTTTATCCCTATTATGGGAATTGGAACGCTTCCTGCTTTAACAGCTCTAGTCATTTATGCGATATTCCCAATTTTGCAAAATACTATTACAGGATTGCGTGGGATTGACCCTAGTTTAGAAGAAGCTGGGATTGCCTTTGGGATGACCAAGTGGGAGCGCCTTAAGAAGTTTGAGATTCCACTGGCTATGCCTGTGGTGATGTCAGGGGTAAGAACATCTGCGGTAATGATTATAGGGACAGCGACCTTGGCAGCCTTGATTGGGGCTGGAGGACTTGGTTCCTTTATCCTTCTAGGTATTGATCGAAGAAATTATAGCTTGATTCTGATTGGGGCCATTTCTTCAGCGCTTCTTGCTATTTTATTCAATATTGTTCTAAAATGGATGGAAAAGGCCAAGTTACGCACGATTTTTGCAGCTTTCGCTATCATGGTGCTTGGTTTGGGAGCAAGTTACGCACAAAGCATGATGCCTCAGAAAGAGAAAGAAAATCTAGTCATAGCTGGTAAATTGGGACCTGAGCCAGAGATTCTCATGAATATGTACAAGCTTCTCATTGAGGAAAATAGTGACATGACGGTGACGGTTAAGCCTAACTTTGGGAAGACAGATTTCCTTTATCAAGCGCTTAAAAAGGGTGATATCGATATCTATCCAGAATTTACAGGGACCATTACAAGCTCTCTCTTGCAACCAGCTCCTAAAGTCAGTAACGACTCCAAAGAAGTTTTCGAGGTTGCGCGTGATGGTATAAAGAAACAAGATAATCTAGCTTTACTCAAACCGATGGCTTATCAAAACACCTATGCGATTGCTGTTCCGAAAAGTATTGCGAAAGAGTATAATCTGAAGACGATTTCTGATCTCAAGAAAGTTCAGGACAAGCTCAAAGCTGGTTTCACGTTGGAATTTAACGACCGTGAGGACGGAAACAAAGGACTTCAATCAGTTTATGGACTAAATCTTAATGTGGCTACCATGGAGCCGGCACTTCGCTATGAGGCAATCCAACAAGGCAATATTCAAATAACAGATGCCTATTCAACAGACCCAGAAATTGCTCAATATAATTTAGTTGTTCTAGAGGATGACCAACACCTCTTCCCACCTTACCAAGGAGCACCCCTCATGAAAGAAGCTCTTCTTAAGAAACATCCAGAATTGGAAGGCATTCTGAACAAGTTGACTGGCAAAATCACAGAGAGCCAAATGAGTCAGATGAACTACCAAGTGGGAGTAGAAGGAAAACCTGCTGCTAAAGTCGCACGTGAGTTTTTGGTAAAACAAGGACTATTGAAGAAATGATTAAGCAAGAAGAAATACAAGAAACTCTTTTGCGACTCTGCAAGCACTATGGAGAACAAAATTGGTGGCAATCGGATAACAAGATTGAAGATTTGGTATCGACCATTCTGATCCAGCGAACAACAGAGAAGAATGCTAAGTTGGCTTTAGCTGGTCTAATGGATGTCATGACAGTAGAGGGTATCCTGGCTTTACCGCTAGAAGAGTTACAGGAACGTATTCGACCTGCCGGATTTTTTAAGCAAAAATCTCAAACGATTAGGGGACTTTTGATCTGGTTAAGAGAAGTTGGTGGTTTTGAGGTTCTGTCCAAGATTGGAACAGAAGAGTTACGGAAGCAACTTTTTGAGTTAAAAGGGATTGGACCAGAGACTGCAGATGCACTTTTACTTTATCTTTTTGATCGTCCAGTTTTTATTTCTGATGAATATGCGAGAAGACTCTTTCGACGCTTAGGATTTGGAAACTTTGATACCTATAATGAAATGCATGCTGTTTATGGTAACGTTTTGGAAGGCCTCACTCTTAAACAATGCCAAGAGATTCATGCTGTCATTGATGAACATGGGAAAGCTTTTGGCAAAAGTAAAGGCCAGTTAGATCAAAGTTGGTTACGATAAAAAGAGCCTGGGACAGTAGTCCTTTGACTCCACAAAAGAAATGGATTTTGTACTAACCTAAAGTTAGACAATTTATTTAAGCAAAGGATTTAGTTCTGTATTGCACAGGACTAAGTCCTTTTAGTTTTATCTTAATGCGTTTGTTGTTGTAATAATTAATACAGTCTACAATAGCTTGTTCCAAATGCTCAATTGACTTAAACGTCTTCTCATGACCATAAAACACCTCAGACTTCAGAATGCCAAAGAAGGATTCCATCATGCCGTTATCTGGACTATTGTATTTACATGACATAGATGACTGGAGTATAAGAGTTATCTAAAAGTATGTGCCTCCTTGTTCAATATCAAAAGATTGGTGAAATAAATAGCGAATATCCCTTTTTATTTTGCTCCAAATCTGATTTTTGGATGGAAATACCAGATGATAAAGTAAATCATTTCGAAAATAAAAAAGACAAACGCCCAAAATGACGTTTGTCTAGAACAAGGAAGTTGTCCTTGTACTTTAGCTTAACTTATTAGCTTAGATCGTATGTTACTCAACAGATTTTAGGGCTTCGAGCATATTGACTTTCTTAAGGTGTTGGTTCACAAAGATACCGAGACCTGTCAGAATGACAATAACTACAAGTGTTGGAATAGCATAGATGAGCCAGCCCAGGCTTGGATTGAACATGATATTTTCAGGAGGGATAACCTCTACCATGTATTGATGCAATCCCCAACCAAGTCCGAATCCAACCAAGATACCAATGATAGAGAGATAAATGGTTTCTCGATAGATGTAGAGTGTCACTTCTCTATTAAAGAAGCCTAGAACCTTAATGGTTGATAACTCACGGATACGTTCTGCCACATTGATATTTGTCAAATTAAAGAGGACAACTAAAGCAAGAAGAACAGAAACTCCAATCAATACTGCCATAACACGACTAAGGGAGTTGACGATGGTCTTGATTTGTGCCTTTAGAGTAGTATTTTGAACAACCCCTTTGACACCATCAAGCTCCATAAATTGACTGGCTGTTTGCTTAACGTTTTTGTCTGAGTGATTCTTCAGTGTCAGAATAGTAGCATTCTGGCTAGCCTCTTTACCAAAAGCATTCTTGTAAGTAGATTCATTCATAAAGATGAAGTGGCCCATGTACATTTCAGAAATACCAGCAACTTTGAGTTTGATATCCTTGTCTTGGCTATTTTGAACGGTTAACTCATCCCCTACAGAAACACCAGCTAAGTCTGCCAACTTCTCAGAAATAATAATCCCTTTGTCGGTCAATTCGAGTTTTTGACCAGTTTCACGATTATTGAGCTTGATGTAATGTTGTAGAGTTTCTTGATCCTTGTATTTGACCACAAGGGTTGTGATATCTTGACGATCGTTATTAGTTCCTGCCTCTTTTGAAAGCATTTCGTAATGAATAGAAAGATGTTCCTTGACCTTGCTATCGTTAATTAATTTTTGGATGTTTTCCTTTTCCTGCTCATCCAGATGATCCTTGTTTGCGACAATCATATCATAGCGAATGATGTTAGGGAATTGGCGTGTGTTAAGGTCTCCAATAGAAGAACGAATACCGAGTCCAGCAAAGAGAAGTGCGATGGAACCGCAGACACCAAAAATAGTCATGAACATCCGTTGCTTGTAGCGGAAAATATTACGGGCAGTGACTTTTTGTGTAAAGTTCATCCGGTTCCAAAGTGGGGTGATGCGCTCCAGAAGAATCTTAGAACCAGATGTTGGAGGTTTTGGAAGAAGAAGTTGGGCTGGCTTTTCTCCTAATTCGCGCTTGGCTACCATGAAAGCAGGAAGAACTGTGGACAAAAGACCAAGTACAATAGCTAGAAGAGTCTTAAACGGATAAAAGTGTAACTCAATCGGTGCGAGGAGGATTCGCTCTTTATAACTATTGTATATGATAGTTGGAAGGAGAATGTGACCTGCAGCAACCCCAATAGCAGTACCAATCATACTCGTCACAAATCCATAAATAATAAATTTACGGATGATGTCCTTGCTTTGGTAACCGAGAGCTTTGAATGTCCCTGCCTTAATCCGTTCTTCTTCGACGAAGCGTCCCATTGTTACAAAGGTAACCAAGGCAGCAATAAAGTAGAGGATAACAGGGAAGATATTACTGAGGTTCTGAAAAACAGAAGCGTTGGTCTCATATGAAACGTACCCTTCTGACCAAGGAGCTTCACGACGTGTGTAGACATCGTAGCTTGGTTCAGCAATGCTATCGAGTTTTTCTTGAGCTTCCTTTATTTGCTCCTTCTTTTCAGCGATTTCATCTTGTGCTTGTGTCAATTGTCCCTGGACAAGAGGATTCTTATCCTGACCGCTCGCTTTTGCTTGTTCTAGTTTCTTGTTAAGTTCAGTCTCTGCCGTTTGAAGTTGACTTGTTTGTTGGTCAATCTCAGCCTGTGGATCAGCTTTTAATTCTTTCAAACGGTTAGCAGGCTGATCTTTCACTAATTTTTCGAGCTCATCCTCGTGTTTGGAAACCTTGTCAGTGTAATCCTGGGTATAGGGGTTAGCAGTACGGACGTCTTTGTAAGCTAAGCGTGCAATCATGTAGACATCGGAATCAAAACTAGATTCAGGAACAACCGCATAACCTTTGAGTTCCCCACTACCAGCTGTCGATGAACCGAGATCAACACTTGATAAGATTTCAGATGACTGAACAAAGCCAGTGATGGTAAAGGTGTGTTCTTTTAAGACATCCTTACCATTGTCACCTTCTTTTTCAGAAAACGAGATCTTGTCACCAATCTTATATTTGTCTTGATAGACTGAAGAAAGAGCAATTTCACCTTGCTTACTTGGAAGTTTTCCTTTTACAACCTCATAAGTTGAGATATCTTTTGGTTTTGAAAATAATCGAAAGGCATCAGTGGAATCTTTCAGAACTTCATCTTTAAAGTAACCGTACTCAATGTTTGCCTCTGATGAGACTTGATTTAAGAGGTCTTGATCCGACTGGTTAAGTCCATAGCTACCAGTAACTGTGAGGTCAGCTGTTTGGTGTTTAGTAAAATAGCTTGTTCCCGTGTGTTGCATATCAGGTGTCGTCACCTTTAGACCCACAAGAGCGAAAGAACCCAAGGCCATGAGTGAAGCAATAGAAACCACCCGTCCTTTAGAACTAGAGAAAGACTTTCTGACATCTTTCCAATAAGTTTTACGATTCATGAGACATCCTTTCTAGTACTCGAGGCTATCAATATCTTGTGGAGTTGCATTGAGTTCAATACTTTGAACACGCGCATCATGCATACGAATCACACGATCTGCAATCGGAGCAAGCGCTCCATTGTGAGTGACAATGATAACAGTAGCTCCTTCATTGCGAGCCTTATCTTGGAGAATCTTCAAGACCTGTTTTCCAGTATTGTAATCCAGGGCTCCTGTAGGTTCGTCACAGAGGAGAATTTTAGGATTTTTTGCGACGGCGCGAGCAATAGCTACTCGTTGTTGTTCACCACCAGACAATTGTGCAGGGAAGTTGTTGATGCGTTTCCCAAGACCAACATCAATCAAAGTTTGTTCCGCATCTTTAGCATCCGCGACAATTTCAGAAGCCAACTCTACATTTTCTTTGGCCGTTAAGTTTGAGACCAAGTTATAGAATTGAAAGACGAATCCGACATCGTCTCTGCGATAAGCTGTTAATTGCTTCGCATTATAATTGGAGATGTCCTTCCCATCGATAATGACTTTTCCTTCATCGTTGGTATCCATACCACCAAGAATATTGAGAACAGTTGATTTTCCTGCCCCAGAAGAACCGAGTATAATCACTAACTCCCCTTTTTCAATCTCGAATGTGATATCATTGTTTGCGATGATTTCTACATCTCCTGTTTTATAACGTTTGTAACTATGTTTCATTTCAATATAAGCCATGTGTATTTGTCTCCTTTAAAAATTATCAGCTGCTAAAACGACAACCTGTTGAATAATTACGAACGTTATTTTATGATTTTTTTAATACGATTGCCACAACAAAAAACAACAATGTGTTGAAATAAGGATAAGAAAGTGGTATTAATAAATCAAAATCCTTGATGATGGTTGACAATTACACAAATCAAGATATACTTTAATCAACAATATGTAGAAATAAGGGGTTCGTATGCAACAGAGACAAACGACAACTAAGTCAGATATTAAAGAAGCCTTCATTCAGCTTTTGGCTACAAAAAGTTTAGAGGATATAACGATTAGTCAGTTAACTAAAAAAGCGGGTGTTAACCGCTCGACATTTTATCTGCACTACCTAGATAAACAGGATTTTTTAGAGCAATTAAAAGAAGAAACCTTGTCGACTGTTCGCATGATTTTAAGGAAAGAAACCTTTTATCCCAAAGAAGCCTTAGAAGCCATCTTGTCTTATTTCCAAGAGAACAGTGCTTTTTTTGCTGAAATTGCAAAAAATCCAAGCTTTCGTTTTGCAGACAACATTCGTTCTTTTATTTTGGGAATGATTGAGTCAACACCACGTTCTCGACCAGTCATTGTGGCAGCTTATCAAATGCCCGAGCGCTATGCTATTACCATGTATGTTTCTGGCTTAACAGGACTTATTGTCGACTGGATTATCAATGGGACTCAAGAAAGCCCACAACAATTGACCAAAATTATACTGGATTCTCCAGGGATGGAGTGGTTTAAGGGGTAAGGTGTAGATGGACAAGAAATAATTTAATTTGATTTTTTACTAAATTTTCTACACTCACTTGTAGTTTTAAAACAAGGTTAACAATTTAAGGAGCTGCACATATCAATGAATCAATATACCATCCCACAATTTATCGTCGATGCTTTTACAGATACCGTTTTTAAAGGCAACCCAGCTGCTGTTTGTCTTTTGGATGAATGGTTGTCAGATAATACCTTACAGAATATTGCCAAAGAGAATAATCTTTCTGAGACAGCTTTTACGGTTAAAAATGGTGACCACTATGAATTACGTTGGTTCACTCCGGGTGGAGAAATCGATTTGTGTGGTCATGCTACCTTGGCAACGGCCTTTGTTCTCTTTCAATTTAAAGAAATGAAAGCTGAAAGTCTAACTTTTGCAACACAGAGTGGGGAACTTTTAGTTACCAAAAAAGGTGACTACTATGAGCTAAATTTTCCAGCATACGCTATGCAACAAGTTCCAGTAACAAGTGAGATGGAAGAAGCAATCGGAGTCCGTCCACTTGAAGCATGGCTGGGAAGAGATTTAGTCTGTATCCTTCCTCATGAAAATGATATTATTGATGCGACACCAGATTTTGACAGAGTCAAAGCTTTAGATGGACTCCTCTTAAATATCACTGCCAGAGGGGAAAAATATGATACTGTCACACGAAGTTTTGCTCCGAAATTAGCTATTAAGGAAGATCCAGTATGTGGCTCAGGACACTGTCATGTCATTCCTCTATGGGCTAGTAAGTTGGAACAAACAGAATTTAAGGCTTTCCAAGCCTCTGAGAGAAGTGGACTTCTTATTTGTCGCTTGGAGGGCAATCGGATTTATCTTGCTGGAAAAGCTGCCCTTTATAGCCGTGGCGAGATTTATGTGACAAACTAGATTTCTTCTTGTAAAAAAATGAAAGTACTAGCAATAACCGTTAAAGTAATATAAAAACAAACGATGTCTAGCTCAGCTAGGCATTTTAAATTTCACAACATTTTTTGAAGAATTTTCAGAATAGACTTGACAATTTTGAAAATAAGCGTATGATAAGACTATGAACTTTTAAAAATAGTAATTTTACTATATTAACTCATGTCGACTACGGTTGGTATGGTGAAGTGACTAGATGGTTCTAATAACTATTCTATAGAGCGTTGCGTCCGAAAGTCATTCCCGACACGGCTCTTTAAAAACAAAAGGAGAAGATTATGAAAACAGAACCGATTCATCGTACCAGTATGTGGAAATTTAAGTTAAGTGCTGCCACCATGACTTTGATTCCCGCTGCCGTGGGGATTAACTATGTTGCCAAAGCCTTGGCGGAGGGGTTAAAGTTGCCCGTTTGGCTGGGGTCTTTGGGAACCTTTCTTGCCAGCATGTTGGCTGGGCCGGTTGCCGGTGCCATCAGTGGTTTCATCAACAACGTGATCTATGGGCTGACCTTATCGCCAATTTCAACCGTGTATGCGATTACCAGCATCGGAATTGGGATTGCTGTCGGAGTTTTGCACGCCAATGGGTGGTTCTCGTCAGCGCGACGAGTATTTGTTTCTGCTATTATTATTGCCTTCGTTTCAGCTGTCATTTCAACGCCACTCAACGTCATCTTTTGGGGTGGTCAGACCGGTATCGCTTGGGGTGACTCATTGTTTGCGGTAATGGTCGCCAATCATGCACCAGTGTGGCTGGCCTCATTTACCGATGAGTTTGTCTTGGATATTTTGGATAAAGTCTGCGTGGCCTCCCTGGCGTTCTTCATCTATCGTCAGCTGCCGAAGCGGATGGTGCACTTCTTTAGCGGTGATAAATGATGACTGATCAAACATTGATTTCTGGAGCGCCACGGGTCAAGCTCAAGTGGTACCAGGTGATCGATCCGATTACTAAGCTCTTGTTCATCTTGGACATGACGTTGTTGAGCTTTACCAGTATGAATTTATTGCTTCAGGCCGGATTAATTCTTGTCGCAACACTGCTATTGTTATTTTCCAAATTGAGTTCTACCATCTTTAAGGCGTTGGGATTCAGTCTGTTTCTGATTTGCACCATGCTGATCATCCACGGGTTATTTTACAGTCGGAATCAAACTGTGCTGTTTTCTGTGCTTGGGGTGTCGTTCTACAAAGAAGGCCTGATTTACGCCACCACTCTGGGTTGTCGAGTATTGGTGATTATTTTGACCAGTGGCTTTTTTATGGTGACCACGAGTATTTCAGAAAACGCGGCCTATTTGGAACTGTCCGGATTGTCTTATAAAACCGTCTACGTTCTGATGTCGGTGTGTTATATTTTGCCGGAAATGATGCGCAATATGCGGAAAATCCAGCAGGCACAAAAAGTTCGCGGAACCAATCCGCAAAAAACGTTGATTCAGAAATTAAAGTCAGTCCTGCCGGTTCTAATTCCATTGGTGATTAAGACCTTGGATCAATCGATGGCGCGGTCGATTTCTCTCCAACTGAGAGGTTTTGATAATCTCAACCGGACTGTCAGAACCTCCCAGCGCGTGTATCGCCTGTCGCGGACGCTGCACATTGGTCTGACTGGATTGGCAATTTTATTGATTGGGTGGAAGATATGGACGAAGATAAACGGATTGTAATTGAAAATTTGACTACCCGTTATCCGGGTACTGAGCAACCACAACTGCGTCAGATTAACGCGGAGGTTCATACCGGCCAGGTGGTTGGGATTATCGGGAATAGCCACTCCGGCAAATCGACTTTGTGCCATGTGCTAGCAGGGGTCATTCCCAAAATTGTGTCTGCTGAGATTGAGGGCGACTGGCACATGTTTGGCCAGCGAGTGTCCGACAATTGGCCCGTTTATAATGCCATGAATGGAGTTGTACTGCAAAATCCAGCTGGCCAACTAAGCGGGTTGGCAGACACGGTTGCCGATGAAATCGCCTTTGACTTGATTAATCAGGGAATGGCTGAAGGACTGATTCAAAAACGGGTTGAAGAAGTTGCCACGCAAATGGGGCTGATTGAACAGTTGAATTTGCGTCCCGAGAGCCTTTCCGGTGGTCAGAGCCAGCGGTTGGCAATTGCCACGGCGATTGCGGCTAACCCGGCTGTTTTGATTATGGATGATCCGACCAGTCAGATGGATCCCCTTGGCCGCCGACAATTTTTCCAATGGCTGGCCCAAGTCAAAGAGACGACTGTCTTCATTGTCACCAGTGAAATTGACGATTTGTGCGAAGTCGCCGACGTTGTGTGGGTGCTGCACGAGGGTCAAATGGTAGCCCAGGGTAGGCCGGGTGAGGTGTTTAATCATTTGGCAGCTGACTGGCAGATTCCAGCCCCGACAATCCAGCAACTTGCTCAAAAAATGGATTGGCACTTGGCTGATGGCCGGTATCCGGTGAATGACGCTGATCTGAAGGAGGTTCGTTATGCCCACAATTGAACTGAACGACCTGACGTTCACTTATCCGGAACGGTCCTTTAGCTTGGATGTTGAAGACAAACACTTCGCCGATCCGATGGTGGCGATTGTCGGCCAAAATGGTGCCGGCAAATCAACGCTCTTCAAATTGTTGACGGGCTTGCTGACACCACAAACCGGTGTGATTAAGATCGATGGAGAAAATTTTAATGATCTTAAACCAGTCGAAAAGTTACTGAAGGTTGGGATTACTTTTCAGAATCCTGACGATCAGCTTTTCAACCCGACCGTTCAACGAGAGGTGGAGTGGAGTGTCGCGCAGGTCATGGATGACCAAGACACGATTACGAGGCGGGCTTTAGCGGCTCTAAAAAGAGTTGGCTTGGATGATAAAACAGCTGAAAGTCCATATGACCTGTCATTGTCGGAACGCAAGCTGTTGAGCGATGCCACAGTTTTGGCAGTGGATCCGGCGATTTATTTATTTGATGAGCCGATGATGTCGCTTGATTGGGAAAGCCGGCGCAAGTTGACCGAAATTTTCCATCAGTTGGCTGATTCGGGCCACCAAGTTGTGACCATCACCCATGACATGGATTGGGTCGCCGCCGAGTTTGAGTCGGTGTATGTTATGGAACACGGGAAGTTTGGCTTCGCCGGCAGTCCACGGGAATTGTTCAGCGATCACGAACTTGTCCAGCGAGTGGGATTACTACCACCGCGGATTATGGACATAGCGGAGTCGTTGGGTGATTCACAGACATATTTATCGGTTAATGATTATTGCCAGAAAAATCGAGATGTATAGAAAAAGTCACCTCTGCGGGTTTTCCAGGTTGAAGGATTAACTTCAGCTTCTGGCAAGAACTCACATGGGTGACTTTTGTGTTTAATAACGTTTCATGATCATCGGGTGCTTCCTCAGATCACTTTAGCTCATTAGTTCTTGAAAAAATAAAATAACTATCAAATTTATTTTGATCAGGAGCAATTGATTGAAACACTTGATTAGTTGTATCTTCTTTGGCTAATATAGCGGTGTTTCCGATACCAGCACGAGAAGTAAATAAGACGGTTCCTACTGGTAAAATTCGAGCTTAACTCTTCTTTAGACCTAGTTCAGTAATAGTCTTTTTACTTTTACTAACATAACTTTGTTCTCCAATTTCAGCTGGTGCATACCAATCAATATCACCGTCCCAGTATTCAGGGTTCGATGTACTTTGTGTTCCACCACCAACAATATTAGATAATTCTCCTAACTTACGCTCTTCCCAAGCGTATCTACTTAAGGATAAAAAGTTTAACAAAAAGCCCCAATCACAAGACATTCCGTAACAGATAAGTTATATTATCAATATAAGTAGAAAGTACTTTTTTTTAAAATACAAAATTCAGAAAGAGAGGTGCAAACATGCGCAGCAAAGACAAAATCCTCGGCGTCCTATACGGCCAAGCCATCGGTGATGCAATAGGAATGCCATCGGAATTATGGCCAGTCGAGAATATTCGAGATCAATTTGGTGGAAAAATTACTACTTTTCTTGATGGCCCTGACAATAACGATATCGCCAAAAACTTTAAAAAAGGCCAATACACCGATGACACCAATCAGGCACTAGCTATATTGGACGGACTAATCGAAAACAACTGGCAACCCAATTCAGAGATCTTGGTGAAGCATATTATGGCATGGGCAGAATCAGTCGGTGCTTGGGAGAACAACATCCTTGGACCAAGTAGTAAGGCTGCATTGTCGGCCATCAAAGCCGGCCAAGACCCTCGCCCGATTACGGATCAGGCACTGACTAACGGTGCAGGAATGAGAATCTCACCAATTGGTGCTTTATTTGAGCCCAATCAACTTTCAAAACTTGTCCAAATGGTCTTTGATATTACAAAGATCACACATTCCAGCGATGTTTCAATCAGTGGAGCGTCAATGATTGCTGGAGCCGTTACGGCATCTATGGCCGATCAGAATTGGGACGACATAATCGATTTTGCCTTAAGAGCCAATGATGCTGGTTTCAAATTAGGTGCCCCCACATGGGCAGCCAAGACACATGATCGTTTGCAGTTAGGAATTGAGATTGCTCATAAATATAAGGATGATGACGGCAAATTTAGTCAGCATATTTACGACTTGATCGGCACAGGAACAATGATTTCTGAAAGCATCCCCGCTGCGGTTTCAATCGCTTATTATTGTCGCGATGTTCAAAAATGCGCCTTAATGTGCGCCAACCTTGGTGGTGATACTGACACCATTGGTGCGATGGCAACCGCAATTTGTGGCGCCAAGAATGGTCAATCTTCCATTCCTGTGGAGTGGGTTAACTTAATCGATCAGCAAAATCCCGAGCATGACTTCAATGAGTACGCGGATAAAATTTTACAGTTCCACATTAACCAAAAGGGGTGATATTCATGGATGACAATATTATCAAGATTCCAGATTCGGAGAAAACGTTGACTGCTGGCAAACTCTTTTACAACTGGTTCGCAGCCAATATCGGTATCATGGGCTTTGTGTTTGGTGCCATGATCGTCAGTTATCATTTATCATTTTTTCAAGCTATTATTGCGTCACTTGTTGGTGCGCTGTCCTTCGCGGTCCCTGGTTGGGTCGCAATGATTGGTCAAAAAGAAGGGGTCACAACTTTTAAATTGAGTCGGGCGGCCTATGGCACGCATGGCAATAAAATTCCTAATGCGATTGCCTGGTTTAACATGGTTGGCTGGCTTGCCGTTAATGTCATTACGGGAACATTGTTGTTGGTATCACTATTCAGTATTATCAATGTTGAAAAGTCTTCAGTTACCACAGCGGTCGCCCTGGTGATTTTTGGTGGGCTAGTTGTTCTATCCGGTTTGTTAAAAGAAGATACCCTCGCTAAAATACAAACCTGGTTGAGTTGGATATTTGGAATTTTAACTGTGCTGATTCTCGTGTTGTTCCTCTTAAAAGCCAAATGGCAGGAAGCTTTTAGTCTACCATCGGGAAGTTGGATTACTGGGGTCCTTCCTGCTGTGAGCATCGTTGCTGCCGGATCTGGTATTTCATGGTCGATGGCTGCTGCCGACTGGGGAGCCTATGTGACCAAAAAGACAAAGCCGTCTGCTACTTTTTGGAACACTACAATGGGCGGAGCCGTTCCTTTGTTTGTCTTAATGGCCGGAGGAGTAATGCTCAGTACGATTGAACCCTCATTGGCAACTACTGGTGATCCGTTTGGCGTCATGTATTCTGCTTTACCAACTTGGATCGGGCCAATTTATTTCTTAGTTGCAGCTGGCGGACTCATTCCGCAATGTATTATTTCTTTTCGATCTGCACGCATTAATTTGGCGACAATTGGAATTAACGTCACTCAACGAACCTCATTAATGATTCATGGGGCCATCGTTTTGGCAATTCCGATTTATGTATTGTTTATTTCTGGAAACTTTCTCAGTAATTTTGAGCTCTTCTTAAATTTCCTGGGCATTTGTCTAGCAAGTTGGGTGGCAATTTTCTTATGTGATAGTGTTATGTTCAGATCACAAAGTTATGATGTCGCTCTGCTTGAAAATGATTCAAAGACACATTTCAATTGGCGGGGAATTATTTCTTGGATCTTGGCTACAACTACTGGATTCTTGTTCACAAACAACGCAATTTGGAATGGGCCATTTGCTCATGGTATCTTTAGGAATAATAGTTTAGGAGTCTTTGTCTCCGCAATTATCGCGATTATTTGCATGTTGTTGTGGAAGGTTGCCGTTCCAAATAAGAAGGGGGCATAAATGAGTAAAACATTAGTGATTGGAGCGGCCTTTGTTGATGTGTTAATGGACGTTCCAAAGCTACCAACGACTGGTGAAGATATTAGTGGTCATCTACGGGCAAATATCGTAGGTGGATCAGCCTTTAATGTATATGGCGCGATTAAATATGCGGGGCAAGATGCTGATTTATTTGTGCCAGTTGGGGAAGGCCAATACGCGGACTTGGTATCGGAGGATATGGCTAAGATGGGTATTCGACCTCTTCTAAAAGTTAATGGTGCAGATAATGGCTGGGATATTTCATTTGTGGAGCCGGATGGTGAGAGGAGCTTTTTGACTGTTAACGGCATTGAACAGCTCTGGCAGCCTGATTGGTTCGAGAATATCGACATTTCTAATTATGATTCTTTTTATATTAGTGGTTATGAAATGGAAGATGATAAGGTTGCGGGAGTCATCCTGGATGCGTTGGATAAACGAAATTCTGATTCTCAGGTGTTATTTGATGCTTCACCAAGAATTGAGTATATTTCTCAAAAGACCCTTCAGAGATTGTATGACAATCACGTTATGATTCACTGCAATGAAGACGAAACTAGATATCTGTTTCCGGGAGTAAGCAGCTTGGAGATGAAGTGTCAGGAAATCTTTGTTAAAACTCACGCACCAATTGTTCTGACCTTAGGTGAAGAAGGGGCTTATCTTTATGCAGGGAAGCATCATTTTGAGATGGTCCGTTCGGCCAAAGTCAAGGTTGTTAATACGCTTGGAGCTGGTGATACGTTCTGCGGTGGTTTTCTGGCTGGTCTAAGTCAGAATATGAGCTTGCCAGAGGCCGTTCAGCAGGGCAATGAGCTGGCGGCTCTTGTTGTTGGTCAAGATAGTGGGACCTTGTTGAATAAGCAATAGAATAATAGATTCTGTTGCGAAGTTTGAAAATCAAACGCGCCCTCTCTGAACTCCAAATATCTTAGGCTGTTATTCCCATTAATACCTTGATTTCAGTGGCTCTTTTCTACCATTTGTCAAGTCTATCAAGGCTTTAAGTAAAAAAAGAGATAAGGGCTCTTTCGAACCATTGGTGTCTTATCTGGGAAACAAGTTGACTGGCCTTTTATCTGTAGTCAATTCCCCATATCTGCAGAAGTTTTTCACCTAAGACATACTTTAGCTAAGGTCAATAGGACTGAGTGGCTGAACTATTTTGATCACTTATTTGAATGGATAGGGAATGGTCAGCTAGTCCTACCAGAACCATCAGCTATATTTTCGATTGAAGACTATAAAAAAGCCTTGACAGCTCAAGAAGAACCAGGCCGTCAAGGAAAGATACTTTTTAAATTCTGACCCCCAAGGAGATTCTAATGACAAAAATCGATGGTTTTGCCCACGACTATTAGTGAGCATGGTAGTGCTTGGGGTTTAGTATACAATGCAAAAAGACCTAGATTGGAACTCTAGGCCTTTTTGTATTGTATTTATAGAAGTGAGCATCACATGTTATTGGAATAGGTATAGCCAAACATATAGCAAAAAAGTAATAATCAAGTCAATCACAAAACGAATTTGGTGGTGTGATTTGTTGAATTTTTGGTTATTTAGACCATTCAGGAGAGCGCCCCCGCAAATTGTCGAGCTAGCAAATAGCCATATATAAAATGCTAAGGTACGATTAACCATTACAAGAAGAAGGGCTGAGATACAAGCAATGGCACCAACGATAATAAATCCGATTCCTAAGCTTTTTTTGCCTTTTAGAATAGCTGATAGTGCAGCAACAAGATGAAGCAGGACAAAAGCAAGGGCTAAGAATACTGTGATGATGCTAAAGATGAGATAAAGTGATATGGACGTTTCCTTTCTATGATATGATTGCCTGAGTTCTATTTTTTATGACCGATTTTATTAAGAATCATAAATGATACTACAAGATTTAAAACGATAACCAATAAGGTAAATAGAGAGTAACCATAAAGTATAATTGGAAATTCATTTTTGATATTGCATAGAGTAAACAAACTCGTTAGAATTCCCGTCAACAATCCAGGCACATATTTTCTAATAACGATTGTCTGAATCAGATGTCCGAATACATGGAAGATATAAGCGATTATGATGGTTGTATAAATGGTATAGTTATTAAACTGGTAACTAAGATATAGCGACGTCATAAGGATGAGAAATTGCTCTAAGACAATGGCATTGAAAGCAAATGGAGTGTAAAAAGATAGGATTCGATTGTTTGGATACTGGATTGATATTTTTTTGACAAAGGATGGCATCCAAACGATTTCTTCGAGTTCGTGAAGCATGAATAGGGCTGGAAAAAGAAAATAAAATTGCACGCTGGTCATTGAAAATACTCCCTTCTAGTTAGTACCCACTTTTAGAATCTCCAAATAAAACTGGATAACTTCCTGTTCAGTGTAGGACTTACCTTTCTTCAACCACCAGCTGAGAGTTTCAATGAAATGGCTGACGACCAAGTGCTTGAGATAGGAGTGAGGGATGGTTGGATGAGCATGGCTTAGTTCGTCGGCTACCATTGGGTAGACGTCATGTTCCAGCTCCTTTCTTAGTTGCCGTATAAAATAATCGTTTTTAGAGAGCAAGAGACTGGTCACATGATCTTGATTTTTCTTGAAATGCTGAAAGATATGGGCCAGGTAGTCTTGTGGTGAGAGGTGTTCAGCACGCTCAAAGAGATGGTGAAAGAGCTTTTGACAGAGTTCATCTAGCAATAATTCCTTACTCTCGTAATGGCTGTAAAAGGTCGAGCGCCCCACATCGGCTAAGTCAATGATTTCTTGAACCGTTATGGTTTCATAGCCTTTTTGGTTGAGTAACTGTAAAAAAGCACTATAGATAGCTTTTCGAGTCTTAGTAATACGACGATCCTGAGCAGTCATATGGACAATTTGAACAAACTGTTCAGTAACGTACACCCTAAACGGTTTGCCCCTATCCTTTCTGTTGTGAATGTTAGATAATGATAATGAACATGATGTTCATGAATCTATTATACCAGAGGATTTAGGATTATGAAGACAAAACATGCGGTCTGGGTAGCTTTTTTCTTGAATTTGAGTTATGCCATTGTTGAGTTTATTGCAGGAGGAATTTTTGGGTCCAGTGCGGTCCTTGCGGATTCGGTCCATGACTTGGGTGATGCGATTGCTATTGGGATCTCCGCCTTTTTGGAGAGTATTTCCAATCGTGAAGAAGACAGCCACTATACCTTGGGCTACAAGCGCTTTAGCCTTTTAGGGGCCATGGTAACGGCTGTGATTCTCATGACAGGCTCCGTTTTAGTTATTTTGGAAAATATAACGAAACTCTTTCATCCACAACCTGTCAACGATGAGGGCATTCTCTGGCTTGGAATCATTGCAGTCAGCATCAATGTGCTAGCGAGCCTCGTCATTCGCAAAGGGCAAACCAAGAATGAATCTATTCTCAGCCTGCATTTTCTAGAAGATACCTTGGGTTGGTTGGCTGTCATCCTAATGGCCATTGTTCTTCGATTTACCGACTGGTATATCCTGGATCCGCTCTTATCTCTTGCCATTTCCATCTTTATTCTGTCCAAAGCCATTCCACGTTTTTGGAGCACGCTCAGGATTTTCCTGGATGCCGTGCCAGAAGGAGTAGATATCCAGCAAGTGAAGAGTGATTTGGAGCAGTTGGACCATGTGGCTAGTATCAATCAGCTTAATCTCTGGACCATGGATGGTTTGGAAAAGAACGCCATTGTCCATGTTTGTCTAGAGCATGTCAACCACATGGAAGTCTGTAAAGAGTCTATCCGCACCTTGCTTAAAGACTGTGGCTTTCAAAACGTTACCATTGAGGTTGATGAAGACCTAGCGACCCACCGTGCCCACAAGCGCAATATAGAGGAGTGGGAAGTGGGTCAAAATCATAGACATGGTCACCATCATTAAGAAACGTTATTTAAACTCTTAGAGTTTGTCTCTAGGGTTTTTTTTGATACTTAGTTAACTAAAGTAAGCCTTTTCATGATAAAATAGAACAAACGTGGAACAAGGAGTAATTATGAGTAAAAGAGCTGTATTGATGATGACTTTTGGGTCCCCAGAAGAGATTACCTATGAAGGAGTAGCAGAATTTTTCACAAATATACGACGTGGAGTTCGTCCCGAACCACATGAAATTCAGACCTTATATGACCATTACCTACGAATCGGTGGAACGCCGCTCCAAAGGATAACAAAGAAAGAAGTTGACTTGGTTGCTTCCGCTCTTGGAGAACAAGTGTCGGTCTACTTTGCAAATAAATTTTCCCGCCCTTTCATCACAGATGTGATCAAAGAAATGGAGTTAGATGAAATTAAAGAGTGTTTGTGTTTGATTCTAGAGCCCCATTATTCCTACTATTCAGTCATGGGCTATGAAAAATTTTTAGAAAGTGATCAAATTAAGTTCCAAATTATCAAGGACTGGTACCGCGAACCTTCTCTACTTCACTATTGGGCTGATGAAATCCGAAAGATTTTAGATCAGATTGGAGACGATAGCTATAAGGTGATTTTTTCAGCTCACAGTGTCCCAGTTTTGGCACTAGATTTTGGTGACCCCTATATCGACCAGATTTATGACAATAGCCGATTGATTGCGGAGAATTTAGGACTTAGGGAAGAGCAGTACACCAATACTTGGCAGAGTGAGAGTGATATTGGTATTCCTTGGATTAAGCCGGATGTTTTAGAATACCTTCGTAATGAGAGGGAGCATCCTGACCACTATATTTTTGTTCCTATTGCTTTTATTAGTGAGCATATTGAAGTTCTTTTTGATAATGATGTGGAATGTAAGGAGCTTTGCCATGAGCTAGATGTAGCCTATCACAGACCTCCTATGCCTAATAGCGATCCTCGTTTAATCAAGGCACTTCTTTCGACAATTCAGTCCCATATAGACGGTGACTATAGTGACTATCAACCTCAGCTGGAGACCTTTGATGAGTTGGAAGCTCCTTCTAGCACAGGTCAGATTTTGGATGAGGAAAAGGATATTCAAATGCCTGATTTCGTCAAAAAATTGATTGCTAAAAAAGGTCGAGAGAATGTCAAGATGCCTTTTCTGGTCAAGAAAATGCTAGAAAAGAAGTATGGGAAAAAATATGATTAGTTGCTCTTGTTTGAAAATAATTTGGAATGCTTGATTTGAGCCAGAGCTTAATTAAAAGTGTATACTAACAGTAACTAAAGAAAAAGAGGTAAACATATGAAATCAGCAGTTTACACTAAAGCTGGCCAGGTTGGTCTGGCAGAAATTGACCGTCCGCAAATTGAGGCGCCGGATGATGCCATTATTCGCATTGTCCGTACCTGCGTTTGTGGTTCCGACCTCTGGAGTTACCGTAATCCAGAAATCGAAGAGGGACACAGAAATAGTGGTCATGAGGCTATCGGAATAGTCGAAGAAGTTGGCGATGACGTTACTACGGTAAAAGCTGGTGACTTTGTCATCGCGCCTTTCACCCATGGTTGTGGGGAGTGTGACGCCTGTCGTGCTGGCTATGATGGGACTTGTGACCGCCATATCGGCACCAACTGGTCTGACGGATTCCAAGCAGAGTACATCCGTTTCCACTTTGCCAATTGGGCCCTTGTCAAGATTCCAGGTCAACCATCTGATTATACAGAAGGCATGCTTAAGTCACTTTTGACACTTGCTGATGTCATGCCGACCGGTTACCATGCAGCGCGTGTAGCTAATGTGCAAAAGGGTGACAAGGTTGTCGTTATCGGGGATGGGGCTGTTGGCCAATGTGCTGTCATTGCAGCTAAGATGCGTGGAGCTTCTCAAATTATCCTCATGAGTCGCCACGAAGACCGTCAAAAGATGGCCTTGGAGTCAGGTGCGACAGCGGTTGTGGCTGAGCGTGGTGAAGAAGGCATTGCCAAGGTCCGTGAAATCCTTGGAGGCGGAGCAGATGCTGCTCTTGAATGTGTGGGTACTGAAGCAGCCGTCGACCAAGCCCTTGGTGTTCTTCACAATGGAGGGCGCATGGGATTTGTCGGCGTGCCTCATTACAATAACCGTGCTTTAGGTTCGACCTTTGCCCAAAACATTTCGGTGGCAGGTGGAGCAGCTTCAGTTACCACCTATGACAAACAAGTTTTGTTAAAAGCGGTTCTTGATGGAGATATCAATCCGGGTCGTGTCTTTACTAATAGCTACAGCTTGGATGAGATTAATCAGGCTTATAAAGACATGGATGAACGCAAGACTATTAAGGCTATGATTGTACTTGACTAGGTCAGTTCTAGTTCTATCAAAGGCTTGGAGATGCAACAGTTAGTTGTATTCCCAAGCCTTTTTCTATACCATAAAAGGGGAAATAGATTTTCTCCAATAAATGATAAAAAAGAAAAAGCCTCTCGTACAGGTTGCGAGGGCTGTGATAAGGTTTGATGCTTGCTTTGATAGAAGTGAGATTAATTCTCCATTTCATAAAGTTGCGCTTCAATTTCTTCTAGAAAGGCTTTCTCAGTGGCGGTTTGATCATGGCTGTCCTTCCAAATAAGGTAGAAACCTTCATCACCTTGGTTAGTAGAAGGAAGAAAAACTAGTTCAGGATGATCTACAATTCCGTCAAGACACAGAGCGATGCCAAGACCTGCTTGAACCAGACGACTTGCAGAATAGAGAAGATTATAAGTAGCAACTACTTTATAGTCATAGTTAGCAAAAGCTGATTTGTCAATGTCGGATTGATTAGAGACAATGAGCGGATAGCTCACAATTTCCTCTACTGAGATTTGTTCGAGCTTTGTCAAGGGGTGATTCTTAGGGACCAAAACACCCCACTGGTCTTTTCTAGGAAGTTGAATCATCTTGTATTTCGCTGGGACAGTATGTGTGAATACAAGTGCGAAATCAAGGGTGCCTTTGTCTAGCTTCTCATAAAGACTATCGGCGTTATCGTCGTAGAAGTTGAGACGTATTTGAGGGTAGATTTCTAGCAAACTGCGACAGGCATCCGCTACAAGATCGAAACTAGCTGTTTCAGCTGTACCTATATGAAGGTCTCCTCCAATCTCACCTTTTCGGGTCAGATTTTCCTCTGTTTTACTGACTAATTGTAAAATTTCTTGTGCCCGATTATAAAGATACTGACCATCTTCTGTTAGTGTCATCTCACGATTGGCTCGATGAAACAATGAAACACCTAATTCTTCTTCCAACTCTTTGAGCTGTCGAGATAGGGTTGGCTGGGTAATGAGCAAGCGTTCAGCAGCGCGAGTGATATTTTTCTCCTGAGCGATGGTGACAAAGTAATGTAAAATCCGAATATCCATAGCTCTAGTATAACACAGCATGCCTTTTAGGCATAGTAGTTATAGAAAATAGATATTGGGGTATATTACTCAGAAGAGCTATAATAGACTTATCAATAAAGAAAAGAGAAAAAAATGACTGAAACAATGAATTTCACACAAGAATGGGATAAGACTTTTGAACTCAGCGAAGAAGTCGAACATAAAAAGGTTACCTTTACCAATCACTTTGGCATCACTCTAGTAGCAGATCTTTATCAACCAAAAGGGGTGACTGGAAAACTACCAGCTCTGGCAGTGTCTGGTCCATTTGGAGCGGTGAAGGAACAAGCATCTGGACTTTATGCTCAGGAAATGGCGAAACGTGGCTATCTGACCATTGCTTTTGATCCTTCTTATACTGGTGAATCAGGTGGTTACCCACGTTATATCAACTCACCGGATGTGAATACAGAAGACTACCAAGCGGCTGTCGACTACCTAGCGACTCATGATCAAGTGGATACCGACCGTATCGGGATTATCGGTATCTGTGGCTGGGGTGGTATTGCCCTGAATGCAGCTGCCATCGATCCACGTATCAAGGTGACTGTCGTATCAACCATGTATGACATGTCTCGTATTGCAGGAAATGGCTACTTTGATGATCAGGACAATGAAGAAGCTCGTTACCAAGCACGTCTGGCACTTGCCAATCAACGGACCTTGGATGCCCGAACAGGTCAAATGCAATTGGCAGGTGGGGTGCCTGATGTTTTGCCAGAAGATGCCCCATACTTTGTGAAAGATTATTTTGATTATTACAAACAACCTCGTGGTTACCACGCACGCGGTCTTAATTCAAACGATGGTTGGGCTGTTCAGGCCCATACTAGTTTTGCCAATACCCGTTTCCTCTATTACACAAATGAAATTCGCAATGCTGTGCTCGTGATCCATGGCGACAAAGCGCATTCTTATTACATGGGAAAAGATGCTTTTGAAAAACTCACTGGTGACAATAAAAAAATGATTACGGTCGAAGGGGCTAGTCACACAGACCTTTACGACCAGTTGGATGTGATTCCATTTGAAGAGATGGATCGCTTCATCAGGGAAAATATGTAAGATGAATGAGTTCGTAATCAGCTTTGCTAGTTAAAGACTTGATGATTATCTAACTTATTCATAAAGTAAATCAGAAAGGTGTTTATGATTAAAAAGACGTTTTTTGGTATTCTTGCAATGCTTGCCCTTGTTTGTGCAGGCAGTTGGTATTTTATTCACCAAAACCAAGCGCAGGCCGTAAAAGCAGAAGCAAGAAAAACATATATCCAGTCAAGCCGTCCGACCATCTTTTTTCATGGTTGGGGTTCGAGCAGTCGTGCAGAAAGACATATGGCTAATGCGGCTAAAAATGCTGGCGTTACTCAGACCATCATCGAAGCTAAGGTAGCTGAGGATGGGACAGTCACTCTAAAAGGAACCATTCCTAAAGATGCTGTCAATCCGATTGTCCTAGTCAATTTTGACAATAATCGAGGAGCTAGCACTCAGGATCAGGGCAACTATGCCTACGCTGTTGTCAAAGCTCTCCAAGATACTTATGGAATTAAGGAGATGAATATGGTTGCTCATTCATACGGGAATATGGCCATCGTCTACTATATGTTTCAACACGGCAGTGATACGAGTCTACCTAAACTGGTTAAACAAGTGGATATTGCTGGTCACTTTAACGGAATCATCGGTATAAATGAACCGGAAAATATCACACTAGATGACGAAGGAAAACCATCTAGCATGACAGAGTCCTATCAAGAGCTCTTGTCTCTTGGAAATCACTACCCTCAAGGTCAGGTTGAAGTTCTTAACATCTATGGCAATACAGGTAAAGGGAGTGATGATCGCGTGACCAATTTGTCTAGTCAATCTTTGGGCTACCTGCTTAAAGGACATGTCAAATCCTATCAAGAAAAGGAAATCACAGGTCCTGATGGCCAACACAGTAAACTTCATGAAACAGCTTTAGTTGATGAGCCGATGATTGTTTTCTTGTGGGGGAAGTGGGTTGATAAGAATACAAAAATTTCTAGTAGAGGCTGTCTACTAGAAATTTTTTAATACAATGATTGGGTTGGCAGAGAAGTAAAAGAAAGAATCCAATTTCATCTGATATTTCATGTAAAGAATGTTAAGATAAAGATAGTGGAATAGAAACGCTTACAATAAGTAATGTTATACATATATTCAGAAAATGGATTTTAACAGTCGCTTGTCTCTCTTTTGTTTACTTTAGATTATAGGAGGTAGTGCTATGAAAAAGAAAATCTATCGCATTCTATTCTTGGTTCCCTTGCTGCTATCAGTTTTGGTTTTGACGGGTTGTAAGGTGATGATGCCTAGTGATTACATAAAAATTAAGCGAATCATCATCGAAGATTGTAATAAAGTGGGTCTTCATGGTAAAGTTACCATCACTGACTTACATTGGACTCCACTAGAAAGTCCAACTTACTACGTATCTTATACCTATTCTGAGAACACCTACGATGGGCAAACAATAAAATTGGAAGAGAATAATAGGGCTATTCCTGAAAATAGGTCATCTGATTCTCATGACAGTATTCAATTTTTACACTATAAGGAAGTATTTGTGGAACAGAAATCTGTCAAAAAAGTTGAGAAGAAAATTGATAAACAATTGAAGAAACAAAATCTCGGTCTTCCTATTAGGTTTTTTAGTTTTTTATCTTATTTCAGTCATGATGAAAAGGGAAAAATATTGGATACTATTGCCTCCGAAAATCTTAAGGAAGGTAAGAAGGACTTTGCTGGTTATTATCAAATTCCATACCAAACCTTGATTGATCAAGAGTTGGTTTATATGACTATTTTTATTGATGATAATGCATCAGTCAAAGAACAAGATATGAAAGATGCTGCTAAAAAGTTAGATGCTAGTGACCTTCCGAATGGTAAATATAATTTCTATTATTCCAATACCAAGGATGAGAATCATGATTCAATCAGTTATTCTTTTAAAGTAAAAGATGGGAAAGTCGTCTTTTATGAGGATGAGAATCTAGTACTAGAAGATGATGATTAAAGGTGAGGA
>OIEC01000085.1_pt1 | contig 50721 bp, 42 predicted proteins | sample 1604801 | NCBI WGS metagenome assembly OIEC01 (sample SAMN01760940, study PRJEB22395) | human gut metagenome | reverse complement strand
GTAGAGCACTTGACTTTTAATCAAGTTGTCCGGGGTTCGAATCCCCGCACGCTCAGTATTTAAAAAGATCAATGATTATCGTCATTGGTCTTTTTTTTCGTTCGCTTGACTATCTCACTATCCAAAGTCAATCAAGTACACAAAAAGTGAGGTAGATGAACAATGAAAACAAAAATCACAATGAACTCATCCAAAAATTTATCTGTAGAATCTGCATATGAATTATTCATTAGAAAATGCAGAGTCAAAAATTTATCCGAAGCAACTATAACATCATACAACAATAAAGTAATCCCATTTGTCGAATTTTGTAACGGTGGAGATATCAGTGCGGTAACAGTTGATACAGTGGATGCATTTACCGATATGCTTAAGAAAGAGCATAATGTCAATGATGTATCAGTCGTGTCATATCTGCGGTCTGTACGAGCATTTCTTTACTACTGTATGGAATGTAATTATATGACTTCATTTAAAATTCATCTTCCGAAATGCAATAAAGAGATTAAAGAGATATACACTGACGAACAGTTGGAAAAACTCTTGAAGAAACCAGACACTAATACGTGTTCATTCACTGAATATAAAACGTGGGTTTTTGAGAACTATCTGATTGCGACTGGTAATCGTCTCAGTACAGCGTTAAACGTGCAGATACGGGATTTAAACTTTGAAGATGGAATCATTACCCTACGCAAGACAAAGAACCGTAAACAGCAGATTATACCATTATCTGCATCACTTGCTGATGTATTGCAAGAATATTTAGTCGTGCGTGGTGGACAGCCGGAAGATTATCTGTTTTGCAATAACTATGGAGAACAGGCGAGCAATAGAACGTGGCAGACGTTAGTATATCGTTACAATGTGAAGCGTGATGTCAATGTCACTTCAATTCATATAGTGAGATTTCCACAATTATCTAATAAAACAAAAGAGCGTATGAAAATGCTTAGAAATTCGTAATTTTTATAAATTGTTCGATTTAGAAAAGTCCAAAAAACGTTGATTTTATGGGCTTTTTCGGCATTTTCATTTTTCTATATCTTATGATAGGAAGATAAAGAAAGACAAAATACATCCAATGTATTGATTGTGGTGAATGGATTGAGGTTGATTGTAAATCAAAATCAATAAGATGCGACGGTTGTCAGAGTGAATATCGTAAGAAATTAGATCGTGAAAGAAAGAGAAAAGATAAATTCCGCATATCTTAACGCTATTTTTTCGACCAGTATTAATGGACTATTTTAAGATACAAAAAATAAAATAGTCCATTATATATGGGTTTTCTTTTGTGCCTATATGGAGAATATATCGATAACGCCACAATTATAGATGTCATGGAATGGATGATTAACACTCAGCTTGGTAGACGCAATCTCCCGCCAGCTCAAAGAATATCTGTGGTAGATAAGTTCAAAAAGAAAATTCAGGAGCAAGCGAAAGAAAAACAATCAGAAGCAGGTAAAGAATTTGGTAATGGGAAAAGTAGCTCTTCTCCAAATGGAGAAAAGCTAAATATTCACACAGACAAAGAACTTGCAAAAATGGCTGGTGTAGGGACTGGTACGATTGCAAGATATAACCGTGTAATGAATTCTGATGATGAAACAAAACAGCGAAAGGTTGCCGTTGAATATGTGAAGTTGTGTGGATATAAACAAGGAAGACCTCAAAAAGAGTCCAAAAGCTTTTGCGAGAAATATCATATTTCCAACAGTAAATTATTTTGTGATTATGTTTCGACGGCGAAATCAATTTTAAAGAAAATGTTTCTGCGAGCATTGGCTGCAATGAAAAAACAGGGGCAAGTTGAATATGAAGATGGCTTCATGTTTACATATGAACTTGGAGAAGTATCATTAGGTCATTTTTCCACGGATGAATTGAATGAAATCATCAAAAAGAATGAAACAAGAATTTGCGATGAAATGAATGAAAAATATAAACTCAGTTCCAAAATGTCTGGGCGACAGTTGCTTTTGTTGATTTATCATAATGAAACGTACACAAATGAGTTTAATGAACTGAAAGTGTTGGCTTTGATGGAAGACCAGTCGGCATTAACGATCATGGATAAATGTATTGATGGAATCGAGTCAGATGTAGGTACATACTGTGGACGAACATATATTGATGATGAACATCCATTGCTCAGTTACTACAGAGGAATTGCTATCGAAGCAATTGATGACTTGCAAGACATGAAAGTTACTGGAACTGACATTTGTAATGCGGTTTGTATTAAAGCAAGACAGGAAGTACTAAATAAGCATTATAAGAACAAACGTACTGGGCGCATGGTTTATCCATATGATAAATTTGAGTGTGCAGGAGATATCAAAAAGACAGAAAAGTTATTGTTTAATTATTATGACGAAAACCTAGTAGATGATACGGCTCTTGATTTTGTGGAAGTAGATGAAGAACTTGAAGAATTGTTTGGAAAGAAAGAGGTATGGGGCGTACCAGAGCCAGATGGAGACGAAGAGGAAATAGAAAATAGAAAGAATATTTGGATAACGAATCGTTATCGAGTTTAGGGGTGTCGGAACTTTCGGCATCCTATTTTTGTTGAAAATTTAATCGTGATGGTGAAAAAGATAAAGATCAAATCACAAATTGTGGATAACTTTAGAAAGTGAGGACAAAGAGATGAAGAAGACGTTTGAAGAGATTATTAATTTAGATATGGACTATACGACACATAAATATGTTGACGCATACAACAGGTTAAATGAATTGATTGAAAATGCAGAGATTGAAAAGGCGAAGATATATCTTAGCGTATTAAAAGCCCGTGAAAAAGATTTAGTTGGATTACTGGAATATGTATTAGAAGTTGAAAGAAAGATGCTTGCAAAAGATATCGGAGTGAAGGAAGGTGAGTATTAATGTCAAAATTACCAGAAAAGTCATTATTACAAAAATTATCTGATGTGATGAAGCCATATCTTGCAAACTACCTGATCTGGTATTACGCCGACCCAGACCAAAGATGCTCTTGGGATGAACTTTGCAGTTACGATCAGAACTTCAAACAAAAAGGCGAAAATGCCGGGCAGAACAAGACACAGGAATTTTGCGAGCAGAATTGGCTCATTCGTGATGATGTGCAAAAAGGAATGATAATCTATATGCAACACATGAAGAGATTCAATTTCATGAAGCGTTATCAGGAGATGAATCGAAAAGCGTTAAATGGTGATGTGAATAGTGCAAAGTATGTTGATGAGATGGATAAGTTACTTGACAAGATGAGCGTTGATAAATCTACAGAGAGTGAGATTGATAAACTCTTGCAAGGAGTGAACATCAATGCAGATTAGTTTGGAGACAGCAAAGAAATTAAACTGGCTGTGGAAAGAAGAGAACAAGATAGAATGGATTCAGACGTTTATTAAGATTGCCGACAAAGAGGGGGATTTAGTCCCATTTATACTTACGGACGAACAGAGAAAACTTGTTGAGAACTTAGGACATCAGAATATCATAAGTAAGTCAAGACAGTTGGGAATTTCGGTGGTTACGGTGGCTCTTTCAATCAGAACGTGCATTGTGAACGATAATACAAATTGTGTACTAATATCGCATAACCAGTCCAGTACCAATGCAGTATTCGATAAGCTAAAGCAGCAGTTCTATTCGTTGCCGGACTGGTTGCGTCCTAAGTTAATCCAAAACAACAGACAAGCACTGACATTCGCTAATGGTTCATCTATCGTTTGTATGACAGCCGGGAACAAAGATGTCGGACGTGGTAGCACTTATAATGGAATCGTGCATTTGTCTGAGTATGCCTTTTGGAAAGATCAGGAACGTCAGTTGAAGTCAATCATGCAAGCAGTTACATCCTCTGCGACTGTGATAATTGAAAGCACATCAAATGGATATAATAATTATTCGACTCTTTTCCTATCGGCTCGGAACGGAGAGAATGCATTTAAACCATTCTTCTTCAACTGGATTAACGGGCGATCGCTTTTTAAAAGACAGTATGATGAATCTGTGAGATTATATCGAGCAAAGCATGATGATAAGATGCTCATGGAAGAGGAATATGACGAAGAAGAAAAAGCACTTGCTAAATTAGGTATGACACCGGAGCAGGCGGTATGGAGAAGAGATAAGATTTCTATTAGTGGACTTGATGCATTTCATGTTGAATATCCATCTACCCCGGAAGAATCATTTCTTGCTACTGGCAGCAGCGTCTTTGAAAATACCAAAGTCATCAAACTGCAACAGGCATTAATGAGATCAAAAATGAACCCGTTAAAAATAGATAAGATAGTTGGTCTTAACCAATTATTAAGACCTTATGTACAGAATAAATCGTTGAGTGTGTACCAGATTCCAAGGGTCGGAATGCGCTATTATATCGGTGTGGATGTATCGGAAGGACTTGGTGGAAAACATGACTACTCTACTATGTTCATTATGGATAGAGATGGAAAACAAGTTGCAGAATTCCGGAACAATAAGATAAAACCATACTTGTATGCAGATGTAGTAAATGCGGTTGGAAGATGGTACAACAAAGCATTACTGACCGTGGAAAAGGCATCGGGTGGTCACTCGGTCATTGAGCGACTGCGTTACGAATATCATTATATGAACATGACGAAATACAAGACCTACGATGAATTTAATCGGACAGTTTGGAATGTGGGATTCAGTACCAATAACAAGACAAAAAGTATTGCAGTTAATGATGCCCGTGAGTGGTTTGACAAAGGTATGGTGGGAATCGTCAGCAATGGTCTGTTGGAAGAGATGAAAACATTTGTTGCAGAAGAAAACGGAGCATTCAATGCAGTAGTTGGTTCTCACGATGATTTAGTATCTGCATTGTGGTTGTGTATTCAAGGATTTAAAAATGGGTTCTGGTATCCATTTTAATATAGTATAACAGGGGAGAAAATTGAATAAAAAGAGGTAAATTAAGCAGTTAATGATGTTAGGTGTAAATTTGTGTGCCTAGCTTTTTTTATTGCCTTTTTTACCTCATATTAATAAGAAAGGACTAAGAATATGACAGTACAAGAATATATTGACAAGCGGTATGATGGTTCGGCTACTTGGTTCATGGAAGAGATTAATCAGGGAAATCATTGTGCCAGAATTGCAAATGTGGTTGCGAATATGGACTATCTTGCCGGACGTCATAAGGTGCTTGGAAGAGAAGATAGTCATTATAAAGGAAAGGTGCTGAAGACAAGAAAGACAATACTGAATTATGCTAAGACAGTGCTACGCTTTCACGACACCTTCCTGCTTGGAAAGAAGGTCGGTCTGAGTTCATCTGATGCAAAGACCGTTGAGACATTTAATGATATATATAAGTTAGGACAGTATGACACTGTTGACTATCAGATACTTGACAGAGTAAATAAATTCGGTGATGCATACGAGGTTGTATATGTGGAGAATGGAGTTATCAAGAGTAAAGTGCTCGATAGTTCGTGTTGCTATCCAGTATATGATGATATGGGAGAGTATCTTGCATTTATAGAGAGTTGGACGGATGTTTTTACCAGTGTGACTTACTGGAATGTATATTACCCGAACTATGTGGAGCATTGGAGTAATGAAGGTGCAGAGGAACATATGATATCTACTACTATGGCGGTAGGTCTTCCGATTCATTATCATAATTTCTGTGATACAGATTATAATTTTGGCGAAAGTTTACTGACGGATATCAAACCAATCCTTGATGAACTGGAAGATATTTTGAGTAAGTTGGGGGATGCAATTTATGTGAATTCGCTCAATGTTATGCCGGTTGCTATTGGACAGAGAATTGAATCATCTATTCCGGCTGATGCGACAGGATATGTGCTCAATTTGGATGCAGGTGATTTTAAGTATGCTAATTGCAACATGGACTATAACACGATAAAATTGTATTTGGATAATCTGAAACAGATGTTAAATGATATCAGTTGTATTCCATCTGTGCTTGGAAGTAATACGAACATTGCGAATGTATCATCTGTAGCAATGCAGATATTATATGCTATGGCGCAGGTTAACGGAGATGAGACAAAGAAGTGGTTGAATGTAGGATTTAGACAGAGATTTGAAAGATTTCAGAAAATACTTGCTATGCAGGGGATTAAGGTAGATAGTGATGTAGATGTGATTTATAATGTGTCTATGCCAGTTGCTACGACAGAGATGATCGCTAATTTGAAAGCACTGCAAGAGATGGGAGCGATATCAAAAGAAACAATTATGGAAAAATCCGATATAGTTGGTGATGTTGACGTGGAGAAAAGTCGTTTAGGAGCGGAATATATTGAGGATGATGTTGTAGAATAGGTTGAAAAATGTGGATATGTGATTTGTAGTGTTTGGGGTGAAGGATTTTTGAGAGTATTTTTGGTGTGACCAATAAAACATATACACTATATATGGATTGTATTGCTAAAACATATACTATATATAGAAGAAAATATATCGCCAAAACTGGTGAAATAAAATGCAGGTGATATGGCAAAAAATTTAGCCGTATTCCTGCGGTTTTCGATCGTTATTGATTTATTTGAACATAAAAAATCCTTTATTTATGGGTTATTTTTTGCACTTCTCGAAAAAATGCAAATTGATATGACATTACAAATGGTTTTACAAATCGTATGAAACGCAAATTTCATGGCTAAAAACACATATACGGGGTGCAAAATATCTGATATTTGCTTGAAAAAAGGTATGAAATTCGCTTGACTGGTAGTCAAAAGAATGTTTTTCTATACAATATAGCCAAAAATAGTGTATAGAAATTGTGAAAAATGGCATAAGTTGCCCCTGGAAGGTAAAATGCCGTCCATGTAATCAAAAAAATCCCCACAGAAATTAATAAAGATGGGACTACTCATTAGTAATTCCATCTTTGCTTTCAACTATGCTCAAATGTTCTTTTAAGATTATATTTATATATTGACTAAATGAACGATCATCCTTTTCAGCCAATTGTTTAATTCGTTCAATAACATCTTCATCAAGAGTAATACTTACTTTATTTTTCAATGGTTTCATTACATCACCTACCTAAAAGTAATATACCACCGTATCGCACTTATTATTGAAAAGTAGGATAAAATATGATAAAGTAGGATAAATGAATTGTGCAAAATGCTGTAATAAATGATGGTATAATATAAAAGATAAGGTATAATGTAAGAAAACGGGCGAGAGGAATGAGTTTAATGGTCACAGTTAAGTTTTTAGGAGAAGAGTATGAAGTATCGGAAACAATAAATGAATTTTTAACTTATGATACAATATTTACGCATATGAGAACGGAAATATTAAATTCAATAATGGCAGATATTAAAAAGGATGCATATACTGTTTTGAATGCAGATACTATAATGGATCATATCCATAATACGACTATTAAATATAGAAAAATAATAGAAAATAATACAGAAGTATTGGTGAAGAAATTGCTGGAATTAGGTGTATATGATGTTACGGCAAGTGAATTACTAGAGGATGGAACGGCTATTGCCAATATTAATATCTTGGAAAAAAACACTTTATACACTTTGCTTGAAGAAGCTAAAAAGCTACTTAATATGCAAAAGGCGGGTATTGAAAGTGCTTATAATTATGCAGCAAGAAATATTACAGGTTCTGGAGTAAGGGTTTTTACAAGTAGTTTTACAACATTGATGATAAGTGTAGCAGTTGAAAAAAATATTGTTATGTCACAAGCAAAAAAAGCAGATAAAGAATATGCAGAAGCAGTAAAAAGTATTAATGCAAACACTAGTAATGCTCTTGATAAATTGGAACATCAAATCTTAATTGAAGAATTTTATCCTGCTATGATGCAATATCTACAAGATTTTTGTAGTGAGATAATGTCAAAGTTTCTTACGGAATTAACTAATCATGGAAAGTTCGATTTTGAAAGTGTTAAGAACTACAACATGAAAAAGGCAGATGAAATGTTAAAAAATATAGAGCAGGTTTCTGACAAAATAGGTTTTTTAAAACAGGCGTTTTTAATATGTCCATTTAGTGAAGACGTATATGATTCGTGTTTACAACAAGAGGTGTTGGATAAAAATACATTTGAAACTGCTAAGTATTTTGGAATGGGAGATGTACTTGCCGAAAAAATAGAAATGAATATTAAAGAAAATTTAGACAATCTTGAAAGTGTAACACCACTTATTTCAATACTCGCTTCGTATCGAGAAACTGATGAAATAGGAATATGGAAAAGTATTTACGAGAAAGAATTGACTAACGTTGCAGATGAATATAAGACATTAAACGTGGCATTATCTAATAACAGAGAATTAGATAAGTTTGTTAGAAAAAATATTAGTGCTTCAACGAAAGAAATTGTGGAGAAATCTGAAGAGAATATTATTCAATGTATTAATCAAAAGATAGAATCAATTATTTCTGAAAAACAGTATAATGAATTGAGTGATAAGAAAATTATTTCACCTGAAATGCTTAGAATGACAAGAAGTTTGGAAACGGAATGGAAGGAAATAAATAATGAACTTGAAAAAGCATTATATGATTGTGTTATGAAATATATTGATGAAGCGAAGCGAAGATTTAATGCTTACAATAAGGCATTGGATATATATGAAAAAGAATTAGAGAAAAAAAATAATGAACTATCAACATTACAAGCGCAAAAAGATAAATTAGGTTTGTTGGCATTTTCTAAGAAGAAGGAAATGACATTGCTTATTGACGAAAAAGTGGCGGAAATTATAGAGTTTAAAAAGGAACAAGAACCTGTAGAATTATTGGAAGAGTTTGAAAAAATGTATAGATAAATAAGAAAATACGAAAGGATTGCGGTAAAAATATCGTAGTCCTTTTTTGATGTATGAAATAATGGAAAGGAGATATGTGAATGAAAGTTTTAAATCGATTGAAGTTAGAATTATCCAACAAAGAGTATTTTTCTGATGAGCAGTATATTCAGTTCCTGACGGAGAATTCTTTGAGCGCAACAGAAGAATATGATAAGCAGACCATGCAGAAAGCATTACTGTTTACTGTGATCGATGTACTTGAAGCAGTCGCAAATGATACAGATATTATGCAGTCAATCAGTACAGAATTTACGACTGTAGGTGCAGCGTATAAATATATTGAGCAAAGAATCGGTCAGATCAAAGATAAGATTGCATCAATTCCAGAACCAGACGAAGAGTATTCCTGTTTCTCACTGATGTATACAAGAGGTGATGATACACCTGCAAGAATTCCTTCAACTGGTGGTGGCGGTGGTTCATGCGACTGCGAAGATACCACATCAATTTCAAATTTAGAAATCGATAAATGGTTCTAGGAAAGGAGTATAATATCAATGAAACAATATTTAGACGTAAACGGTGGGAAGTATCTCACCACTAAAATGAAGACCTACGTTGATGATAAAGTAAAGAATCTTCCGGCAAGTGGAACAGGTACAATAGACCTTACCAATTATTATACTAAAAAGGAAACTGATGATTTACTGAAAAACATCACTGGCGGTGGAACAGGAACGGCAGGGAAAGACGGAATAGGTATCTCTTCTATTAAATTAGAAAACTATGAACTTATTGTTGCGCTTACCGATGGAACAGAACACAATCTCGGAAATGTTCGTGGAGAAAAGGGAGATAAAGGTGCTACAGGAGCAAAGGGCGCAGACGGAAGAAACGGTATTGACGGTGCAAAAGGTACTGATGGTGTATCTCCGACTGTTGCTGTGACAGAAACAACGAACGGACATACTGTTGCTATCACAGATGTAAATGGGACTCAATCCTTCGAGGTCTTAAATGGTAAAGATGGTGCAAGTGGTAGTTCTTCGGGTGGTGCTAGTAGCACATCAGGAGGAGATATTTATTCAAACGATGAAATTGCTATTGGAACATGGATTGATGGAAAGACAATTTACAGAAGTATTGTAGATATCCAGTTGCCAGCCATTTCAAAATCAGGAACGCCACAAATTTACTCATTTAAACATGGGTTATCTATTGATACAATTGTCGATGAAAGAATGTTTACGCCAACTTTTAATATTAAGTCATTTTTCAGCAATTTAGGTTTTTCTCCCGTAAATTTAGCTAAGATTTCGTCAATCGCAACTTTGAAAGATTATTTAATACGTGTGGCAGTTGCACCTAGTGAGATTATGGTTGACTATGGCTATTGGTGGAATGATACTAAATTAAAATGTATTATTGATTACACAAAAAAATAGTTGTTGACAAAGATAAAAAAAAACTGTATTCTATTAAGAGAGACGATAGTCAAGTGAGTGAATTGAATAAAAGTTAAGTGAATGCCCAGTTTATTATGGGCGTGTAGCTCAGGTGGTAGAGCACTTGACTTTTAATCAAGTTGTCCGGGGTTCGAATCCCCGCACGCTCATGGAATGAGAGTGAAGTAGTATATAAGTACTACTTCTTTTTTTTATTTAAAGAACTTGCCACCTACATGATCTGCCACTGGCAGCTCATTACGGATGCTTTGGCAACCGGTAGCTTTTCTTGCATACTTTGTTATTGAAATATATTGACATATTTTATTGAAGTGGTTATATTATAATTAATAAGAGGGAGTAATCGGCATCTATATATTTCATAAAAGAGATGTAAGAATGGAAGATATAGATGTTTACGATGACGTCAGTACGATGGCAAAAGAGCTATCCGTATCGTAATGAAATGATGAGACTTTTATTGCATAGTTTTTATGCAATAAAAGTCTCTTTTTTTATACCAAAGCAAAAGCATGTAATACAAGTTGACGGTGGCAGATTCTAGGTATACTTTCGATATATCAAAAATTAAAAAGGGTTATTGGCCAAAGAAAGAAAGGAGAACAAATATGCTGACAACAAAACAAGCAAGGGAGAATCAGGAAAAATATGGTTTCAATGAACTGGTAGAAGGGAAAAAGAAAAGTATCATGCAGATATTTCTGGAACAGTTTAAAGATTTTCTTGTTATCATATTGATCATATCTGCAGTGATTTCCGGTATCTTAGGAGATGCAGAAAGTGCGATTGTTATTTTTGTAGTAATTACGATGAATGCAATACTTGGAACGGTGCAGACCGTAAAGGCAGAACAATCGCTTAACAGTTTAAAACAGTTATCTGCTCCGGAAGCGAAAGTAGCAAGAGATGGAAATATTATTCAGATTCCGTCGAGAGAGGTGACGATTGGCGATGAAGTAATACTGGAGGCAGGAGATTGTATACCTGCAGATGGAAAACTTATAGAATGTGCAAGTCTGAAGGTAGATGAAAGTGCACTGACGGGAGAAAGCATAGCAGTTGAAAAGAATCTGGATGAAGTCGCAGTCGGAACAGCACTTGGCGATCAGACGAACAAAGTATTCTCCGGAAGTTTTGTTACGTATGGAAGAGGAAGATACGAAGTGACTGCAATCGGCATGAATACAGAAGTAGGAAAGATTGCAGATCTTATGAAGAATACATCAGAAAAGCGCACACCACTGCAGGTGAATCTTGATAACTTCGGAAAAAAATTGTCGATATTAATTCTTGTATTTTCAGGCATAATATTTGGGGTAAATGTATTTCAGGGAGAATCTATTGGTTCAGCGTTTATGTTTGCTGTTGCGCTGGCAGTTGCAGCGATACCGGAAGCTCTTAGTTCGATTGTGACGATTGTATTATCTTTTGGAACACAGAAGATGGCAAAAGAACATGCAATTATACGAAAACTGCAGGCGGTAGAAGGTCTTGGCAGTGTATCGATTGTCTGTTCGGATAAAACGGGGACACTGACGCAGAATAAGATGACGGTAGAGGATTATTATGTAAATGAAAAGAGAATACCGGCCGGAAAAATTAATCTGAAAAATGAAAATGAAAAACTGCTTTTGAGATTCAGTATCCTGTGTAATGATTCAACGAATACAGACGGACAGGAGATTGGTGATCCTACGGAAACGGCACTTATTAATCTCGGAAGTAATCTGGGAATCGAGATTATGCAGGTAAGGGAACGATATCCGAGATTGTCTGAGGTTCCATTTGACAGTGAGCGGAAATTGATGTCGACAGCTCATAGGATTCAGGATGATAAGATGTTAACGGCTGATCATATAATGATCGTAAAAGGTGCTGTAGATGTATTACTGGATCGTATGGACAGAATCAGAGTTGGAAATACTGTAAGAAAGATGACAGATTCTGACTGTAAGAATATTTCCATGCAGAATATGCAGTTTTCCAGAGAAGGGTTAAGAGTTCTTGCATTTGCATATAAACATCTGGAAGAGGAAAAAGAAATCGGTACAGAGGATGAAGAGCATCTGATATTTATCGGAATGATCGCAATGATGGATCCGCCGAGAGAAGAGTCGCAGGTTGCGGTAGCAGAGTGCCTGAATGCCGGAATCCGGCCGATTATGATTACGGGAGATCATAAAGTCACGGCTGCGGCAATTGCAAAGAGGATTGGAATATTAAAGGATGAGTCAGAAGCCTGTGAAGGTGCTGATATTGAAAATATGTCAGATGAAGATTTAAAAGACTTTGTAGAGGGAATCTCGGTCTACGCAAGAGTCTCTCCGGAGCATAAGATCAGGATTGTCCGTGCGTGGCAGGAAAAGGAAAATATTGTGGCAATGACAGGAGATGGTGTGAATGATGCGCCGGCTTTAAAACAGGCGGATATCGGTGTTGCAATGGGTGTGACCGGAAGCGAAGTTGCTAAGGATGCGGCGGCGATGGTTCTGACAGATGATAATTTTGCAACGATCGTGAAGGCAGTGGAAAATGGAAGAAATCTGTATCAGCATATTAAAAATGCAATTCAATTTCTATTATCCGGAAATTTCGGAGCAATTCTTGCGGTACTGTATGCAGCAACGGCCGGATTACCGGTGCCTTTTGCCCCGGTACATCTGTTGTTTATTAATCTTTTGACAGACAGCCTGCCGGCAATTGCGCTGGGTATGGAACCGCATTCTAAAGCGGTTATGGATCAGAAACCGAGACCTGTGAATGAGTCAATACTTACGAAAGCATATCTGGTGAATATCGGAACCGAAGGTCTGTGCATCGGGATTATGACAATGGCAGCATTCTTGATCGGATACAGAGGACAGGATGCAGTTCTGGCAAGTACGATGGCATTTGGAACATTGTGTATGAGCCGTCTGGTACATGGATTTAACTGCAAAGACGATAAGCCGGTAATATTCTCAAAGAGATTCTTTAATAATAAATATCTGATCGGAGCATTTGTCTTAGGTACTGTTCTGATCACGGGTGTTCTTACAATTCCGGGATTACATGCCATGTTTAAGGTTGTTACGTTAAATATGACGCAGCTGATGACAGTATATGGTCTTGCATTTCTGAATCTTCCTGTGATTCAGGGATTGAAGTATTTGAAGGGAAAGACAAAATGGAATTAAAACAAGAGACAGTGAAGCAGATCAGGGGATTGATCATATTTACGGCAGTACTGATTGTCTGTCTGTGGAAATTTGATGTTGTGATAAGTGCGTTTCAATTTGTATTAAATATAGTATATCCGTTTTTGCTTGGCGGTGCGATTGCATTTGCCTTAAGTGTACCGATGAACTTTGTAGAACGGAAATTATTTACAGAGAGAAAAATTTCTGAAAAATATAAAAGAAAATATGCCAGGGGAATCAGTCTGATGCTTGTAATTGCCGGTGTAACCGGAATTTTGGCAATGATAATATTCGGGCTGCTTCCGCAATTGGCAGGAACATTTGCCAATCTGGGAAAGAGTATTCAGGAGTTTATCCCGCAGGTGCAGGGGTGGGCAGATCACTGGTTCCATAATAATAAAGAAATTATGAATGTCGTGAACAACCTGGAATTTGACTGGAATAAAATTATGGAAGCGGCGGCAGGCTTTCTGAAAAACGGAGCGGGAAGTGTGCTGGAGACTACCATTAATACGGCAAAAAATATTATTGGTGCAGTGGGAACGTTTTTTATTGCATTTGTATTCGCAGTTTATATTTTGCTGCAGAAAGAGAAACTGGGAAGACAGGCGAAAAAAGTATTATTTGCGTTTGTCAGGAAGGGGAGAGCAGAAGCTGTATTGGAAGTGCTTGCTCTGACGTATAAGACATTTTCTGGTTTTTTGACGGGACAGTGCGTGGAGGCTTTGATCCTTGGAGCAATGTTTGTAATCACGATGACACTGTTTAGACTGCCATATGCACTGTTGACCGGAATTGTGATTGCATTTACGGCATTGGTACCAGTTTTTGGAGCATTTATCGGATGTGCGGTCGGGGCGTTTCTGATCTTTATGGTGAGTCCGTTTAAGGCGTTGATGTTCATTGTGTTGTTTCTGGTACTTCAGCAGATTGAGGGGAATCTGATTTATCCACATGTAGTGGGAAATTCGGTTGGACTTCCGTCAATCTGGGTGCTGGCAGCAGTGAGTGTTGGCGGAAGTCTGATGGGAATTGTCGGAATGCTGATATTTATTCCGTTGATGTCGGTGGTATATGCACTGTTCCGTGAAGTTGTCTACATTAAATTACGACAAAAGAATATTTATCCACAGGATATTTTATAAATGGGGATAACTTTGTGAATGTGATCATTTATTGTGGATGAAGAGGATATCAGTTTTGAAAACGTGATCGTTCTTTCAATTTACAGTAGATGACAGCAATGGCGGTACTGATCAGGGTTGATACAATACCGGCTCCGATAATAGAAGCAGGATTAACGCTTCCATACTGACTCCGATAAGCAATAACATTGATCGGAATAAGCTGAAGAGATGAAATGTTGATGATCAGGAATGTACACATTTCATTACTTGCTGTTCCGGCAGGGCGGGAGATACCGGGAGCCAGATGTTTGCGGCGCTGTTCTTCTAATTTCGATAATTCTTCCATTGCTTTTAAGCCGGCAGGAGTGGCGGCCCAGCCAAGACCTAAGATATTGGCGATCATATTGGTGGTAATCGGTTCTTCGGCGGGGTGACCGGCGGGAAGATTTGGAAAAAGGAAACGAATGACCGGACGGATCTTTCTGGAAGCGGCCGGGATAGTTCCGGCTTTGGAAGCAATTTCCATCAGTCCTACCCAAAAAGACATGACACCGATCATGGTAATACAAAGTGAGATGGCTTCTTTGGATGAATCAAGTGCTGCATTGGTAATATCGGGCATCCGGCCTGTGAATGCGGCGTATACGATGCCTGTAAGAATCATAAAAGACCAGAGGTAGTTGAGCATAAGTGAGACTCCTGTATGTGGATATCTGAAGTATAATATGCAAACAGTGTGGAAAATATGACGGTATAAATCGCCATGCGTTTGTAAGGGGCTGCCGGAAATTGCACCAATCTCAGTTATATATTAATATATGACAAGCCAATAGAATAAACTGTAAGAGGATAATTTAAAGAAGGAATGTTAATATGCAAATATTGTTATATCTTACAGATTTCATAGTCCCGCTGGTAATCTTCGGGATTGTAGGTTATGGACTGTTAATGAAAGTTCCGGTATACGATACGTTTATTAAAGGTGCAAAGAAGGGGTTTCTGACAGTAATCAAGATTATGCCGACACTTGTCGGATTAATGGTGGCGGTGGGGATATTGAGAGCGTCCGGCTTCCTTGAACTGATTGCAAATGGAATCGGGAGATTTACGGACAGAATCGGTTTTCCGGGAGAGCTGGTTCCGCTTACAGTGGTAAAGATGTTCTCCTCATCGGCGGCGACGGGACTTTTGCTGGACATTTTTAAAGAATATGGAACAGATTCGTATATCGGACGGATTGCATCGATCAGTATGTCGTGTACAGAGACGATCTTTTATACCATGAGTGTATATTATATGACAGCCAGAGTCACGAAGACGCGCTATACATTGACGGGTGCGCTGCTTGCAACTCTGGCTGGTGTGACTGCCAGCGTAGTGCTGGCGGGTATGATGACATGATCGTGTGATGTGGTAAAATGTCACGGGAAAATGTAATTATTCCCAGGGTTTCTTATGATAATCTGAGGAATCTTTTTTGTCTCTGTGGTCTTTTCTGTTCTGGGATTTGCTCCATATGCGGAGAGCAGTGAGAATTCCGACCGTGTAAAGGATCGTGACTAATATTACCGGGTTATCCTTCAGAAAATAAATAACAAGGATAACGGATAACAGACAGATAAAGAGCTGGAATGTGGTCCAGAATCTTTTTTCGCGGACTTCTTTCGCCTGCTGAAGGAGTTCCATACGTTTCTGTTCCATACGGAGATATTCCATCAGATCTTCATCGCTGATGCGGGAAAGGATCTGCTCATCGCGGTTCATCTCAATCTTGCGTTTGGAACGGAAATTAGAGAAGAACTCACGGAACGGATGTTCATCTTTGGAGCGGGATTTTTCCTGTTGTTCGTAAAAGTCTTCTTCCAGGTCTTCGTCTTCTTCCGCATCTTTTTTCGAAAATTCTTTTGTATTCCGGGTGTCACTGAATTTGTCTGCGTTATCGGCAGCTTTACCGTCGGTAGTTTTGCTGTCGATAGTTGTTTGATTATCTGTGTTCTGGGGGTCGGTAATTTCCTTAGAAGCAGCCGTTTCAGTGTCTGTAGTTTCCTGCGCAGCAGATATATCAGCAACGGGATAAAGCACAACGTTGTCAGTGGCAGCAGGTGCGCTAGTTTCAGATTTCTTAGTCTTAGGTGATTCTTCTGTCGGTACTGCTTTTTCTATATTTTCGGACATGATTTTACCTCCGTATTCATTCTTATATTGTATGTTGTCTTTTATTTTATCTTTATTATCTTATCATATCAGCTATGAAGATAAAAAACAAATAAAGAGTGTATAAAACGGCGGAAAATAACTTGCAGTAGAAAAAAGCCCTTAAAAATGTTAAAATTGTAAGGAATCATTTGGAGGAAAACAAGATGCAGTTAATGAATGAAATCCCGGATACGTTCTGGAGTCTGTTCCGTTCGGTCAACCGGGATATTTATATTGAAGCACTTTTATGTATTAATGAAGAATACGAATATAATAACTATTTCCTGACGAAAGAGGTGTGCATCCAGATCTTAAGTGATATGAATGCGAAGAAACGGTTTGAGTTACAGCGGGAGGAAAATGATACGGATTTTGATATGCTGGAGACGCCGTCATCAAGGATATTAAACTGGCTTCTGCGGTCAGGATGGCTGAAGCGTATCGAGGATTATAATACACTGGTGACGAATATTGTCATTCCGGATTATGCGGCGGTGATGATCGATGCATTTGAAAAGCTGAATTCGGAAGATGCGTCGGAGACGGATATTTATATCCAGAATGTGTATGCGACGCTGTATGCATTTCGCAATGATCCGAGGGCGAGTATCGGGCTTTTGAGGACGGCACTGGTGAATACGAGGCGGCTGAATAAGGCACTGCAGGACATGCTTCATAACATGAACAAGTTTTTTGCAAAACTTTTACAGCAGGATTCGTACAGCGGGATTTTAAGAGAGCATCTGGACAGCTATGTGGAAGAGATCGTGTGGAAGAAGTATCATATTCTGAAGACGTCGGATAACTTTTACATTTATAAGATGGATATTAAGAAATGTCTGAGAGAGATCCGGGATGATGAGGCATTTATCATGAAGGTACAGGTGCGGTCGAAGATGCTTGGAGATAATCAGGATGATGTACTGGATCTGCTGGATCTAATCGAGCGGGGATTTGATGATATTGAGCACAGAATCGCTAATATGGATAAGGAACATACGAAGTACGTCCGTGCGACGGTAACGAGGATGAATTATCTGTTAAGCGGTGAGACTGATACGAAAGGTCTGGTGGTCCAGCTTCTGAATAAAATGTCGGAAGATCCGGATCAGATGGAAGAGATCATCACAGAGACCGGAAAGCGCATGAATCTGTCGCTGCTGGAAATTCTGTCGGAGAAATCTTTATATAAGAGAAGAAAATCCAGAAAAGACTTCATCAGCCAGCTTCTTCCGGATGAGACGACGGGAGATCTGGATAAGGATGATATCTTAAGACTGAACCGGATCCAGATGCGGTTCAGCAAGAAGCAGATTGAAGAATTCATCGAGAATAATATGGAAGATGAAGTGATGGATGCGTCGAAGATTAATATTGCTGACGAGGAAGAATTTGAAAAACTGATTCTTGCTTATGATTACAGTACGCGTAAGAACAGCAGATATATGGTGCTGGAAGAAGAACCGGAGATGGTGGAAAAGGACGGATACCGGTATCCGGCATTAAGATTCGTGAAGAGACGGGCGTAATAGTGTGTAATAATTTGTAATGCAAAACAGAAAGAAAAGTGATGAACAATAATATAAAGAAGTTCTGATAAAAGGAGTTCTAAGAATAATGATAGATTACTACGAACAGCTAACCCAGGAAGAAAAAGAAGAGGTCACAGAGGTCATCCAGACACTGTACCGTCAGACATTTCTCCTGGAAAGAAAATTTGATAAACGTGCGGGAAGGATGCAGTATACAAAAGAATACCGTACCTGTACGAAGCATCTGGAATTTTTTAAAGCATATTTTGAGGTGGCTGGGATCATACTGCGGGAAAATGTACATATGGGTGTGATATATATCCAGGGAGAGCAGTTATGGGGTGAGAAGCTGCCGCGTCTGGCGACTATCTATTTACTGGTGCTGAAGCTTATCTATGACGAGCAGATGCAGACTGCATCGTCGAGCAGCCATGTGGTGACAACACTTGGTGCAGTAAACGGAAAAGCGGGAGAATTTCATGTATTGAAGAGTCTTCCGTCAATTACGGAAATGAGACGGACGATCGCACTTCTGAAGAAGTACCAGATCATCGAGCCGCTTGATGTTCTGGAAGAATTAAACGAGTCGACCCGCCTGGTCATCTACCCTTGTATCCATACGGTACTTTTAGGAGACGACATCAGGGAATTATTAGCAACATTCAGTGAGGAGGATCAAATTGGAGACGAAGCAGCCATTCAAAGCACTCTCGAAGATATGCCTGAATAACTGGCATTACATAGATAAAAAGATACTGACGCTTAATGAGGGAATCAACTTCTTCACCGGACATTCCGGAAGTGGTAAATCGACGGTTCTGGATGCGATCCAGATCGTGCTGTATGCCAATACGGATGGCCGTGGATTTTTCAACAAGGCGGCAGCAGATGATTCGGACCGTACACTGATCGAGTACTTAAGAGGTATGGTGAATATCAGTGAAAACAATGAATCACAGTATTTAAGAAACCGTAATTTTTCCAGTACGATCGTGCTGGAGCTGACACAGACGAATACCAAAGATAAGCAGTGTGTCGGTGTTGTGTTTGACGTGGATACGTCGAATAATGACGTAAGCCGCCTGTTCTTCTGGCATACGGGAGAATTACTTCCGAATCATTACCGTTCGGAAGGCCGGTGCCTTACCACTGCGGAAATGCGTGAGTACCTGCAGCGTTCCTTTACGCCGGAACAGTTCTACTGCGGTCCGAGCAATGAAAGATTCCGGAGACAGCTATACGATATCTATCTTGGCGGTCTGGACATGGAAAAATTTCCAAAGCTATTCAAACGTGCGATCTCGTTCCGTATGAATATCAAACTGGAAGATTTCGTAAAGGAATATATCTGTATGGAGCAGGATATCCATATCGAGGATCTGCAGGAAAGTGTCATGCAGTATGGACGCATGCGCAGTAAGATCGAGGAGACGATGGAGGAGATCAGAAGACTGAAGCTGATCTGCGGAAAATATGAGCAGTATGCAGAAAAATCCGATGAGGAGAAGGTGTGCTCTTATCAGATCGACCGTCTGGAGATCATGAACCATGAGGTGAAGAGTCAGGAAGCCAGAGACCGGATTAAGGTAAGGCAGGAAGCCATCGAAGATCTGAAGAAGCAGCAACAGGTGCTGGAGCAGGAAGAAAAGGACCTGCAGAAAGAGTATGAAGAGATCATTCTGCGGATTGCAGACAGTGGGTATGCAAGACTGGAATCAGATCTGGATACATTAAATGAGACGCTGGAGCGTCTGAATAACGGAAAAGTCCGCTGGGAGCAGACTGCAGAGCATCTGAAGGCATGGACGGAGAAAGACATTACGCCAAATCAGGTGATCTGGGATATCGAAAAATTCGCAGACGGAAGCATTTCCGAAGAAGAGCTTGTGCGCCTGCAGGAAGGATTAAAAGATCTGCAGGAGGAGCTGGAAGACCAGAGACAGGAAGCGGATGCAGACCTTCGCCGGATCAAGAAAGAAGAGAAAGAGGCAAGAGCAGAATTAAAAGAACTGAAGCAGGGAAAGAAGGCTTATCCAAGAGAGCTGGAAGAGGCGAGATTCGAACTGCGTAACCGTCTGCATGAGCGCTGCGGTAGGTTCGTAAATGTGCATATTCTTGCGGACCTTCTGGATGTGAAGGACGAGAGATGGCACAATGCAGTGGAGGGTTATCTTGGAAATAATAAATTGCAGCTGATCGTGGAACCAAAGTATGCCAGGGCTGCGATGGACATTTACCAGGAGATGGATACGAAACGTTTCTTCCGGGCAGCAGTCCTGGATACGGAGAAGCTTACGAAGGACAAGCATCAGGTACAGCCGGGCGCGCTGGCAGAAGTAGTAAAAGCGAAAGAAGCGTATGTGCAGGAATACATTAATTTCTTCCTTGGAAATGTAAAGAAATGCGAATCACTGGATGAACTGCGTGAGTGCAAGATCGGTGTGACACCGGATTGTATGCTGTACCAGAGCTACAAACTGCAGCACATGAATCCAGAGAATTACACCAGAAGAGCGTACATCGGAGAGACGAGTATGCGTCAGAGAATCTGTAAGCTGGAAGAAAAATGTGAGAAGTTAAATGAAGAGAGAATGCCGGTACAGGAGCTTTTAGAAGAGATCCGCCAGGCGATGCAGATGGAGATGTTAAAGCAGCCGGCAGAAGATTATCTCGGATGGCTGGCTGACAGCAAGGCAATCATTTCCAAAGAAGAGAAAAAGACTCAGCTTCTGGAACAGATGCAGAAGTTAAAGGACGAATCCGTTGCGGCCTGGGAAGAAAAGAAGAAAGAAGTGCAGGCGGCACAGGATGCGAAGAAAGAATCTGTATCCAAGGTGCAGGAAGCAATCTGGGAGAACAAGAAAGAAATCGAACGTCTGAATGCAGAAGTTCTCGAATCGGAAGAACAGATGAAGGACGTGAAGAGAAAAGTAGCAGATAAGCGTTACGAGAAGGAGTTCCAGGAATATCTGGCGAGCAGAAAATCCGAGAATTATGAGTATCTGAGACGTCAGATGGTTTCGCGGGTATATACGCTCAGGGAAGAAGAGGAAGACGCTTACCGGAAGCTGGTGGAAGAGAGAAGCAGTTATATCAGAGAATATCCGAACCGTACATTCTCAACTTCTATCCGGGACAACGCGCCTTATGAGAAGCTTTTGAATTCGCTGTCCTGCGATCATCTGGAGACTTACAGGGAGTCGGCGAAGACACAGGCGAAAGCGGCTGTGGAGCATTTCAAAGATGACTTCATCTTCAAGATCCGGAGTGCGATCCTGGAGGCTTATCAGAGAAGGGATGAGCTGAACCGGATCATCAGCAAACTGGACTTCGGTAAGGATAAGTATCAGTTCGTGATCACGAAGAACAAGGGTGCAGATGGAAAATATTATAAGATGTTCATGGATGATTCCCTGCAGATCCGTCCGTCTGACTTAGATGATACGATGGACAACCAGCTTGATATGTTCACGATGGAGCATGAGAATCAGTATGGGGAGATGATGAACGAGCTGATCAACATCTTCATCCCGACGGAGAATGCGACGAAGGACGAGATGGATGAGGCGAAACGCAACATGGATAAGTATGCGGATTACCGAACCTATCTGTCATTCGATATGCAGCAGATCGTACATGGCGATAAGGAGATGACGATCGGACTGAGTAAGATGATCAAGAAGAACTCCGGAGGAGAGGGACAGAACCCGCTGTACGTGGCACTTCTGGCAAGCTTTGCACAGCTTTATAAGATCAATCTGTCGCCGAAGATGCACCGGTCACCGACACTGCGTCTGGTTGTGTTGGACGAGGCGTTCTCCAAGATGGATGCCGAGAAGGTGGCAAGCTGTATTTCGCTGATCCGCGGACTTGGCTTCCAGGCGATCATCAGCGCGACGAACGATAAGATCCAGAACTATCTGGAGAATGTAGATAAGACTTTCGTGTATGCGAACCCGAATAAGAGACATATTTCCATTCAGGAATTTGAGAAGACGGAGTTTGGGGAGTTGGCGGAGGAAGAATAAGGAAGATATAAAATGGAAGCAAAAGAAGAAATCTATCAGTATATCAGGAAAAATATAAAAGAAGATGGTGTAACGGCTCAAAGTATAGCGGAAATATTCGGAATAAAAAGAAATGTTGCATCACATTATCTAAACTTGCTGGAAAAAGAAGGAAAATTGCAAAAAGGAACTAACCGGCCGGTACATTTTTCAATTCCGACAGATACAGAAAAGAAAGCGGAAGAGTGTAATAATATGATAGATGAAAGACCGGCTGCTCAGAAAGAAGTATCTGTATTTTCAAAATTTATAGGCTATAACGGTTCGATGGAACAAGTAATCGAAAAATGTAAAGCAGCTGTGAACTATCCGGTAAATGGACTGACGATGATCATATGTGGTGCGAGCGGAGTAGGAAAAAGTTATCTTGCATCATTGATTCATCAGTATGCGGTAGAATCCGGGGCAGTAGAAAAAAATGCTCCTTTCGTTGTATTAAACTGTGCGGATTATGCGAATAACTCGGAGTTATTGTCATCTGTATTATTTGGACATGTAAAGGGTGCTTTTACAGGTGCAAATGAAGAAAAACAGGGACTGCTTGCAGAGGCGGATGGAGGTTATCTTTTCCTGGATGAGGTACACAACCTGTCAGCAGAAAATCAGGAAAAACTATTTCTGTTTATCGATTCGCAAAAATATCGAATGCTGGGCGACAGCAAAAACTGGCAGACAGCAAAGGTCCGGTTATTGTTTGCGACAACAGAAGATATTCACAGTACATTGCTTGCAACATTCAGAAGAAGGATTCCGTTTGAAATCCGGATTCCGGATTTTCTGGAGCGGTCATATGGTGAAAGGTTCCTGCTGGTATCGTCCTTCTTTCAGAATGAAGCAGAGATTTTAAAGAAGAATATATGCGTGGATTCAGAGTATTTCAGAAGAATGTTGAATCTGCACGAGGAAGGAAATATAGGTGCTGTAAAAAGTAAGATAAAAGTCTTGTGTGCACAGGCATATAGTCAGCAGAGAGAAGAAGAATTAAGAATCACTACACCGGGAAAAGAATCATCCGATAGTTTTCATTTTTACTGGAACCGTCCGGAAAAGAAAAAATGGATGTCATCCTATCAGATTTTCAGTAATATTACCGGGTGTTTTGTGTCGGGGATGAACTACTCAAAAATAGAAGAAGTACTGGATCTGTTTTTACAGACCATTACAAGAAGACTTGAAGAAAATAAAAAAGAAAATAATTTCTGTGAAATTCCTCCGTTCAGGCACTATGAAGAAAAATGCAGAAACAGCATCAATAAAATATTGAAAAGCTATGGATATCGCTTAAATGAGTTGGAGATAGATGAATTTTATAAGATGGTCATAGCAGTGTTGTTTGACGAGACATTTTTTGGAGCGGCATTCAAGATCAGTGGATATGAAAAGAAAAAATACCGGAAATATGAAGTGATGATCAGTCGGATACTGGATGCTGTGCTGGAAGATTATAATGATAATGTAAGGGAATTCCTGCAGACGATATTAACGGTATGGTTATCAGACAAGGTGAAGGTAAAGTCAAAGATCAACGCATTGATCTTAATGCATGGAGAGCACAGCGCATCAAGTATGGCAAGTCTGGCAAATGAAATGATCGGAGATTATGTCTATGAAGCATTTGATATGCCAATACAGGTACATACGGAAGAGCTGATCGTTAAAGTGAATGATTATGTAAGAGATATCGAGACAAATGAGGGATTGGTACTTCTGGTAGATATGGGATCACTGGAAAGAATGTATGATAAGATATCTCGTAATGTAGACGGGGATCTGGTGATCGTTAACAATGTTTCAACGGCATTTGCACTGGAACTTGGATTTAGTCTCTTTGATAAAGCGGATATTTATCGTATTACACAAATGGATATGTCACAATTTAATATGAAGATGCAATATTATAAAGGACTGTCCCAGAAGCCGAATATTATTGTATCCTGCATTTCGGGAGAAGGAATTGCGGTAGAAATTAAGGAAATTCTGAGCAGATATGTCAATACGGATGAAATCGATATTCTTACGATGGATTATTCGGAATTGAAAAAACAGCTGAACAGAGGATCCGCAGAAGATTTCCATAATACGATAGTTGTCTTTACAACAACACCGCTTAGCAGTACGGTAGTACCGGTAATGAATGTGGAAGATCTGGTAAATGGTTTTACAAACCCGTCCTTTCCGGAATTTATGTTAAATAAAGAAAATGTCAGGGAATTTACAAATGATATTATTAAGTTATTCACATTAAAAGGTGTGGCATCCCGCCTGAGATTTCTGAATCCGGAAGTAGTTATGCAGGAAGTGGATCAGGTAATCCGCGGGTATGAAAACTACTATCATGTACAATTGCCGAATTTCCTTCGGATTAATTTGTTTTTACATACATCGATAATGATTGAAAGAGTATTGGTAAAAGAAGAATCGGGAAAAATAGACAGTATTGATACAGAAGGAATCAATGAGGAGAGCAGAAAATTTATTGAGGTTTCAAAAGATATTTTCAAATCCATTATGATGAAATATAAAATAGAAATCTCCGATGCGGAATATTTATTGTTATATCAGATATTACAGTCTGTCATTCAAAAATAGAATAGTGTCTAAAGAAAAAATAGTGTCCAAATGCATGATTAGACACTATTTTTTTCGTACAAATCAGGAAAAGCCTTGAAAATAAAGGAAATTTTTAATATTTTGATTTGAGAGAAAGTTGGCACGCTTCTTGCAGGTAATAGAGTAGAATGCAAAATAGAATCTAAGGAGGAAGAGAAAATGCATGTACAATTATGGCAAATGTTATTGATCATTGCTTATGGATTTTTTATCAACTATGACAAAAACGGAACAATGATCGGAACGTCACAGCCGGTCACAGCCGGACTGATCGTAGGATTGATTATGGGAGATTTAAAGACAGGTCTTTATATTGGAGCAACACTTCAGTTAATGACTCTTGGTATCAGTAGTTTTGGAGGGGCTTCTGTACCGGATTATCAGACCGCTGCTTTGGTTGGTAGTTATATTGCAATTTCGACAAAGCAGGATGCTTCTATCGGTATCACACTGGCAATCCCAGTTGCTATGTTAATGGTTCAGCTGGATGTGCTGAAATGGTCTATCAATATCTTTTTCCAGAATAAAGCAGAAAAATTTGCTGAAGCTGAGAATTATAAAGGAATTGAGAGAATGCACTATTGTGGAGTATTGTGTACGATGTGTACATCAGGAATTCCGGTACTGCTGACAGTTATTTTCGGACCAAAGCTTGTTGGTGGAATCATCAATTACATCCCGGACTGGCTGTCAAGTGGTCTGTCAATCGCAGGTGGTCTGCTTCCGGCAGTAGGTATTGGACTTTTACTTCGCTATCTGCCTGTTAAGAGTTACTTTGGCTATCTGATTGTAGGTTTTGTTGCAGCAGTATATCTGGATATTCCGATTCTTGGAGTTGCGCTGATTGGTTTTGCTATTGCACTGATCATTTATAAAAACAAAAGCGTAGAAGCTGTTTCACCGGTTGTAGCAGGAGGTATGGATGAAGATGAGTAAGAAAGAAAAGACAGTTTTAACAAAGACTCAGAAAAGATCTCTGTTCCGTTGGTTTTTAAATGGAGGGGCATCGCTGAACTATGAACGTATGATGAGTATGGCATATACATATTCCATGTTGCCATGGTTGAAAGAAAATTATAAAGGAAATCCGGAAGGATTGAAAAAATCAGTAAAGACACATTTACAGTATTACAACTGCAGTCCATATATGAATCCGTATGTTATGGGAGTTAACATGGGAATTGAAGGACAGGGAAAAGAGAACTCCCTGGATGCGGTTATGGCAATCAAGACAGGACTTATGGGACCTCTTTCAGGACTGGGAGACAGTGTATTTGTTGTAATACCATGGACAATATTTGGAGCAATTGCTGCCAATATGGCATTAAACGGAAGTGTAGCTGGAATTTTCATCTGGATTCTTGTAACATGGATTTTAAAGGGACTCGGATATCCGTTATTTAAGGCAGGTATAGCTTCCGGAACAAGCCTTGTAAATTCAATTGAAACAAAGATGAAAGTTTTAAAAGAGTGTGTTGCTGTACTTGGACTGACTGTAGTTGGTGCACTGATGCCGACAGTTGTAAAAGCAAATGTTGCACTTACCTTTAAACAGGGAGATCTGAAAATGACAGGTACAGAGATCCTGGATCAGATCATGCCAGGGTTAATTCCGGCAGCACTTGTAGCACTTGTATACTGGATGCTCGGAAAGAAAGTAAAACCGGTATGGATTATCTTAATGATCATTGTTGCATCTATCTTATGTGCAGTATTTGGAATTTTAAAATAATAAAGAAAAAGGGAAGGTAATATAATGGAAGGAATTATACATATCAGAATCGATGACCGTCTTATTCACGGTCAGGTAGCAACACAGTGGACGAATGATCTTGGAGCAACCCGTATCATGGCAATTAATGATGAAGTTGCAACAAACCCAACATTAAAAACCGTACTTCGTATGGCTGCACCACCGAATGTCAGTACATCGATCATTACAAGAGAAACCGCAGTAACCAATATTAAAGCAGGAAAATATACCGGACAGAAAGTTCTGGTAGTGGTAAAATCTCCGTTTGACATCTTATATCTGATCGATCAAGGATTAGATATAAAGACTGTAAATGTTGGAAATATGTCAGCAAGAGAAAATACGGAACATTTACGTCCGACTATCAGTGTGACACCGGAAGAAAAAGAAGCATTTAAGGAACTGTTAGATAAAGGAGTAGAGATTACAACAATTTTAGTACCAAGTGCTCCGAAATCTTACTTAAAAGACAGTCTGGCATAAAAGGAAGGTTGGATATGTATAAAATAATTGTAGCAAGTCATGGCCCGATGGCTGAAGGAATGAAGAAATCACTGGAATTTGTTATGGGACCGGCAGAAAATGTAACGGCACTCTGCCTTGATGAAGAAGGAATCAGTAAATTTGCAGAAAGGGCAAAGAGGCTGGTAAATGATCAAAATACAGAAGAAATTCTTGTAATGGTTGATTTTCTGTTTGGCAGTCCATTTAATGAATTTTCAAAACTTGCAGCCGGTTATGCAGGAAAGATGGAAATTATTACCGGGGTAAATCTGCCGGCGCTTGTAGAAGCGGTGAATTGTCAGGAAGACGGAAGCAGTATGGAAACGGTAATTCCACAGATAAAAGAAGCTGCGGTAATGAAAACTTTAAGAGAGATACTTGCAGAAGAAGAAAGCGGAGATGACGATGAATAAACCGATCTATCATATTACACCGGAAAAGGGATGGATGAATGATCCGAATGGACTGGTTGAATACAATGGTGTATATCATGTGTTTTATCAGGCAGATCCGGAGCATCTGATAAATGAAAATATTGGGTGGGGACATAAAATAAGCTCTGATTTGTTACATTGGGAGGAGTGCCAGCCGGCACTGCTCCCTGATCAAAGTTATGACAGAGACGGGTGCTTTACCGGGAGTGCAGTGATCAAAGATGATAAGATGTATCTGTTATATACAGGTCATGTGAATCAGGAAAGCGGATATATAGAAACACAGAATCTTGCAGTGAGTAAAGATGGAATTCATTTTGAAAAATATGACGGAAATCCGGTAATAAAAAACCCGCCGGCAGATACGACAATGAGGTTCCGTGATCCCAAAATATGGGAAAAAAATGGAAATTATTATGCAGTTATCGGTGGGGAGACAGAAGATAAATGCGGAAAAGTTGTATATTACAGAAGCCGGGACCTGCTGGAGTATACATATTGCGGAGTGTTTGCAGATTCTGACGGATCCATCGGAAATATGTGGGAATGCCCGAATTTTGTGCAGATAGGAAATACAGATGTTCTGATCATTTCACCAAAAGGATTGGAAAAAGAAAATGGATTTTCTGCTTCGTTTGAAAGTGGTTATATGACAGGAAAGATGAATTATGAAGAAGGGATGTTCAGTCATGCTTCGTATAAAAAATTAGATCATGGATTTGATTTTTATGCACCACAGGTGATGGAGTGTGGAGACCGTAAAATTCTTTTTGCATGGTTTGCAATTCCGGATTCTCCGGGAATAGAGATGGAAGACGGATGGAGACATTTACTGACAATACCAAGGGAATTAAAAGTAGCATCAGATAACAGTCTTCTCATGACTCCGATTGAAGAGTTGAAAAAATTACGTACAAAAGTTCTCGAAAAGACGGTACCTGGATCATCATGGAATTGTAATATCGAAAATCAGCCGCTGGAATTATTGCTGACCGGCCGGTATGAAGAATTATGCTTTGAAATAGCTGATAAAAATGAACCGTTGCTCGAATTTACTTTGAAAAAAGATAATATAGTGTTAAAGCAAAAAAGAGAAGACGGATGGCAGATCCGTACCTGTAGTTATTATGATGATATCATGCGGAAAATGCAGATTTATATGGATTACAGTACAATTGAAGTGTTTATCAACGACGGCAGATATGTATTCTCAAGCAGAATATATCCGGTCGGATCATTGGATTTCAGGATAAATGCAGCCGCAGATAATGAAGATGGAAGTTTGGAAATATATTCTTTGAGTTTATAGTGGGGAACTTTATGATTCTTTCGATGAAACAAGGTCAGCAGCAAAAGCAGAAGCTGACACAAGAGCAAAGCTTTTTTCTGGATATTTTAAAATTTAATAAAGAAGAATTGATGGATTATCTGGAGAAAGAATATCAGGAAAATCCATTGATTGATTTTGACCGGCGCGTTTTTAATAAAGAAGGTGTATCTTTTGAGGAGGATTTGTCAGATATCGAAAACAATGCCGTAAAAGAATCGTTACAGGACCATTTGCTGCAGCAGACAGGATTTCTTTCAAAAAGAGTCCCGGAAAATATTGCGGAATTTTTAATCTATTCTTTAGACCGCAATGGCTATCTGCGGGAGGAAAGTATAAATGAAGTGATAAAATTTTTCCCGGAATATACGGAAGAACAAGTAGAGGATTTTATCAGATGTATGCAGCAGATGGAACCGACGGGGGTATTTGCAAGAAACTTGCAGGAATGTATGGTGCTTCAGCTGCAGGAATCAGAATCAAAATATAAAATGAAATGTATTCAAATCGTGAAGAATCATATTCAATTGTTAGCTGACAATAAATTGCCGGAAATCAGCAGGCTGGAAAACAGTACACTCGAACAGATAACAGAATGTGTAAAAATAATAAGATGTCTAAATCCAAAACCAGGAGCAGAGTATGCCGCTGATGCATCCTATATGGAATGTGAAGTAGAGGTCCTGAAAGAGAATGAAAGTCTGACTGTAAAAATGCTGAATAATTATGAAGCACTGCAGTTGCGGCCGGAATATTATATGACAACGGATGAAACGATGACGGAGTTTGTAAAACCATATCTGAAAAGAATCCGTCTGCTGGTAGACACATTGAATGCACGGGAGAGGACACTTTTTTCTATTGTTTCGAACATTACAGAACATCAGAGGAATTTTTTCCTTAAGGACGGCAGGCTGGAACCATTTACACTGAAAGAAGTTGCAGAAGAACTTGGAATGCACGAATCAACCATATCCAGAGCAATTTCAAATAAATCCGTGCGCTTTAAAAACAGGGAAATTCCATTGAAATACTTTTTTATCAGTAAAACGGTAAATGGGGACAGTAAAGATTGTGTAGAAGAAAGAATAAAAGCTTTAATTGCATCGGAAGATAAACAGCATCCATTGAGTGATCAGAAATTGTCAGAATTAATGAAAAAAGAGGGAATTGTTGCGGCAAGAAGAACGATCGCAAAATACAGGGAGCAGATGGGCATCTTGCCGGCAGCAAAGAGAAAAGTTTATTAGGGGGACGGGGAAAGTGGTTTTTTTCCTGTCCCCAATGGCTTTATGAAGTGGTATTTTCTGCATAGTTGTTACGTGCCTGACGAGGTGTCAGTCCGTAGATTTCTTTGAAGAGCCGATTAAAAATTGTCTGATTGGTAAAACCGATTTTGTTCATCACTTCAGAGATTGACATATCTGTATTCATAAGGAGACGTCCCGCATGAGAAATCCGTACCTCATTCAGGTAGCGGAGGAACGTAATACCCATATGTTTTTTGAAGAAACGGCAGAAATATTCTCTGCTGAATCCAACTTGATCTGCTACTTCTTCGAGCGAAAGTTTCTCGGTATAATGTTCATTTACATACGAGATGATTTCCCGCAGAGTATCATTAGACTGGCTGGTTCCGATAGTTACTCCCGGAAGTGAGTACACAGAAAAATAACGAATCAAATCAGCAAGCATCAGCAATGCCGTGCCGTCTGAACGCATGGCGCTGGTGTTTTTATTTTCGACATTGGTTCGTGTCAGATCGTGTGCAAGCTGACAGAGGTGAATATACTGGGTGGATTTTGAATCATCCAGAGAAACCGGGCGGCATTTGATGTGATATAGTTCCAAATTCGGACAGTAAACAGAAAGTTGCTTTTTATCAACATGGATACATAAGAACATATATAGCTTAGAATCAGAATGAATAGAATGAACTTCTTTTGAATCAAAAACAATCAGTTGATTGCGCTGAAGGGTAAGATGTTCGTGCTCGATATGAATACGGACAGAACCATTCAGACAGAATAAAATCTCCATAGCCTCATGCCAGTGGGCCGGAATATGTGTGTTTTCAAGTGCTGCCATAGATACTTGTATTCCAAGATTGCCAAGTGGATGGAGTGCTTCGTGATAAGCTTTTGCCATAATATCCTCCTTTATATGAATAGTAAATGTCAATATCGTTTTAAAATAAGATAATTATAGCACTGGTTTGAAATTGAAAACAAGGCTAAAATGCAAGATGTAAACGGAAAACAAAGAAAATAAATATATAGATAGTAAAAAAGGAGAGGTCAATATGAGCACAGTAGCAATTAAGAATACAATGGTAATGAATAACACAGAGAAAAAGGCTAGTTTAGTGGAGCGTTTCAAAAAATATGTCCTGGATAATGCAGAGTATTTTGCGGTGGCTTCTGTAGTGATGTCTGGAAATGGTTATGCAGCAGGACAGATCATGAGAGATGCAAGACGTGTTGCATTTGCTAACAGATAAGAAGGAATAAGAATGACTATTAAGGGTAAGACATCAGGTAAATAAGAAATGATAAATGATGGACTGCACCAGTTATAAACTGGAGGTAGTCCATTATTTTTTTAGGGCAAGGCTCTGTTTTCTATTGTGGAGTTTTGGGATGTTCCCCAAAACGAAACTTTAGGAAACAAATAAACCACCTGCTATGCGGGTGGTTGAAAGAGCTTTAGCGTTGTGTAGAAAACCTCCAATGATATAATAATAAAAGGTTCGCCAACCATATTATTAATCAAAGGAGGTCGTCCAAGATGGACAATAATAGTTTATCACATACAACGTGGAATTGTAAGTATCACATAGTTTTTGCACCGAAATATAGAAGGAAGATCTCTTTCCTTTCATTAGTACATTAAATATTTTACGAAAATAATCGAATTACAACCCAGACATATGTCTTACTACATATCTGATTTTCATATAATATGATAGACAGGAGATAGAGATATGAAGCAGATTAAAGACAAAGTTAAATGTGAAAGAGCAATTGAAAAGTTAGAGTTAGAGAAAGAGTTTGATACACAGAATCTGGAATTTCAGATATATCAGTACGAAAAAGGGAAATTGCTGTGTCAACCGTGCAATTCAGATGACAGGTTGCAGATTGTTATAGAAGGGACGGTAAATATTTATCATATACGGGACGATGGTTCTAAATATTTTATTGCTATGAATGAAGGAATTCATCTTCTGGGAGATATGGAATTTATGAATCCGGCACCATGTATTTATTTTGTAGAAGCAGTTAGCCCGGTAACTGTAGCGGTATTATCTCTGAAAAAATATCGCAATGTACTAAAACAGGATGTTAAATTTATGAATTTAATCGCATCTACTCTCGCTGCAAAACTTGGAATCGCTGCAAATGGCGAGTCGGTTAGTGCTTCTCTTAAAGATCGGATTCTCAATCATTTAGAGGATGAAAAAATTGTTGCTAAATGTGGGAAAGGGACTTATTGGTTACTGTGAGTTATGAAAGAACGTCAATATATCATTGACAGGTGATAATATGAATACAACAAAGAAAAGCTTAAAGGACAGAATCCGGGAGTATCTGATTAAAAACATAAATTATATTGTACCAGGAATCTTAATGCTGGGTGGAAGTATATATTATCCTGAAAATTATAGAAGACATTAATTTATAAAAGTATTACAAATCATTCCTCAACAGCCGTTTCCGGATCGGAGGCACTTCAATACGAATGCCTTCACAGTTTGGCAGCATAGCTTTACAAAGCCAAAGTTAATGGCAATATCAGAAACAGACAGTGAGCTGTCATCCATAAAGATGGCAGCTTTTTTGATGCAGTATCATGAAACAAAGAAGATCGGTGTGCATTGTGCATAAAAAACTGGTATAAGAAATAATAAAATTCCGACTTTAATATTCAGAATAATGTTACAAAATATAATAGAAAATATAAGAATAATGTTACAAAAATATTGAATAACACGAGAATAATGTTACAATACTAATATCAGGAGGGCGATTCAATGCTTAAAAGAGAGATTTCGGAAAAATTAAAATTATGGAGAACTCAGAAAAATAAAAAGGCACTTTGTATTATAGGCGCAAGACAGATTGGAAAAACAACAATTATCAGAGAGTTTGCAAAACAAGAATATGAAAATTTTATAGAAATCAATTTCATATTAGATAAAGGTGCCGAAAAAATTTTTGAAGATAAATTGGATGCAGATACTATTATTGAGAACCTGACTGCTTTCAAGATGCAGAAGATGGAGCCGGGAAAGACATTGGTATTCCTGGATGAGATACAGGAATGCCCCAATGCAAGATGTGCAATCAAGTTCCTGGTTGAAGATGGACGGTTTGATTATATTGAATCCGGTTCACTTCTTGGTGTCAGGTATAAAGAAGTTCCTTCTTATGCGGTTGGATTTGAAGAGATTGTTTCTATGTATCCTATGAATTTCAGGGAATTTCTCCGGGCGAATGGAGTGCAGGATACAACATTTACTACATTACAGTTCTGCTATGAAAATCATAACGAAGTTCCAACAGTAATACATGAAACATTGTTGAAACTTTTTGCAACTTATATTGTTGTAGGTGGAATGCCGGATGTTGTCCAGACTTATGTAGATACGCATGATATCGGAAAGGTAGTTAGGCTTCAGAGAAATATTCTGGAATTATACAGACAGGATATATCGAAGTATTCCGAAGGTGCGGAAAAAGTGAGGATTAAAGCCATCTTTGATAGTATTGCATCTCAATTGGATGATAAGAACAGACGGTTTATTTTAAACAGGATTGATGAAAATGGAAGAATGAATCGTTATGAGAATTCATTTATGTGGCTAAGTGATGCAGGTGTTGCTTTGCCATCTTATAATGTTACAGAACCACAGGCTCCGTTACAGCTTAATGAAAAGAGAAATCTGTTCAAATTATTTATGGGAGACACAGGTCTGCTCTGTGCTTCCTGCATGGAGAACATTCAGTTTGAACTCTTACAGGGGAATATGGATGTGAATATGGGAAGTATATTGGAAAATGTATTTGCCCAGTCAATAAAAAGCGGTGGATTCTCATTGAATTATTTTGAGTCGAAAAAGTACGGAGAACTGGATTTTGTAATACAGAATGGATTGAAGATTGACCTTCTTGAGATAAAATCAGGAAATGATTATCAAAAGCATTCTGCTTTGAATAAAGTATCTGCAGTAGAAAACTGGAAGTTTGGAAGAAAAATTGTATTTTGCAAAGGGAATGTTGAGCAAAAAGAGGAAATTGAATATTTCCCGTGGTATATGGTGATGTTTTATCAGAGAGAAAAAGAGCCGGAACATTATATTTATGAGGTAGATCTGTCGGGTTTATAGCCAATGGGGACGGGAAAAATGGAATTTTCCCCGTCCCTGCTGGCTCTTTTTTGTATCGCCATGCGTTCGTAAGGTGCTGCCAGTAACAAGTCCTGCAGATTATCGTGAAATTAGATTGCCAAAACTGCTGACAGCAGATGTTTTTATCCCAAACTGGTAACTCGCTGGAATATTTCAAATATACAAAATTTAGAGATAGAAGCTGCAATGGTTATGACGATCACCGAAATGAGAGAATTAAAAGAACAAAGCAGCAGAAGCGCTGGGAGCATATCAGGTAAAGAAGCAGGGGGAATATACATTAGAGGATTACTATGCCCTGCCCGATGACCAGAGATATGAATTGATCGATGGCGTTTTATATGACATGGCAGCACCTGCCGTTACACATCAGGAGATTGCTTTCGAGATTGCGGATGTGAAAAATCAGAAGGTAATTGTGTATGATCTGGGAGATGATTTTGGAGAAAATATGCTATACTACTGATAGAAGTACTACGAAAAAAGCGGTACAAAAACCAGAAATGGAGAAAAGCATATGAAATTAACAATATTAGGAACCGGAAATGCAACGGTAAGTGAATGTTATAATACTTGCTATGCAATCAGCGATGAAGGGAAACATTTCCTTGTAGATGCAGGCGGTGGCAACCGTATTCTGAAAGTATTAAAAGACACAGGAATCGACATGAATGATATCCACGATATCTTCGTTACACACGAGCATGTAGACCACGTGCTTGGAATTATCTGGCTGGTGCGTATGATCGGACAGAGAATGAACCAGGGAAAATATGAAGGTGATCTTCGCATTTATTGCCATGAGGAGCTGGCAGAGAAGATTCAGGCAATCGCAAATATGACGATCCAGCAGAAGGTCTGTAAGCATATGGGGGAGCGAATCCAGTTTGATGTCGTGAAAGACGGAGACAGTAGAACGATTCTCGGATGTTCTGTGACATTCTTCGACATTGGTTCGACAAAGGCGAAACAGTTCGGATTCACCATGCAGCTTACGAGCGGTAAGAAATTCACCTGTGTTGGTGACGAGCCGTACAATGAGGTGGATTATAAATATGTGAAGGACAGTGACTGGCTGCTTCATGAGGCATTCTGCCTGTTCGGTGAGGCGGATAAATTCAAGCCTTATGAGAAGCATCATAGTACAGTAAAAGAAGCATGCCAGCTTGCGGAAGAACTCGGTGTGCCGAATCTGTTGCTGTATCATACAGAAGAGACACATCTGGCGGAGAGAAAGAAGTTGTATACGGAGGAAGGACAGCAGTATTATCATGGCAATCTGTATGTGCCGGATGATCTGGAGACGTTTGAGATATAGAAAAGCAAAAGAAAATAAAAATAGATTAGAATGTAAGAAAACCTGCCGACGGGCAGGTTTTCTTGCATTCATTTTTGATCCGGAAGGGACAATAAAAAAGTCAAAAACCCTGTCCCCATGGCTAAAAAAGATCGAGCATATTATCCAGATAAATCTCTTCCCTGACATGCAGTTGATATTCCGGCTTCGTCATATAATAAAGCAGAAATTCAAGAATCAGCGCACTTCCAAGCCCGCGTCCTTCAATCTTAAAATTAGAAAACCCCATTGGCATGTAAATATTCTGTATATCATCCACACTGATGAATCCGGGATTTTCCATTGCCTTGGAAAAGCGGTAACCGTTACCGCCATCCGGCGAAGCACAGTGAAACTCCGGGGCAGGATTTCCGAGATTCTTCCGGCTGACGGATTCATAACAAGTCTTTCTGTCCTTACAGCCGAACCAGCAGCATTCATTGCATAAGAATTCTACTTTATCTTTCTGGTGCTGCGACATCAGGTCTAATTTATCGAATACTTTGTTTAACCGGAAGTCCGGTACAATATAACGGAAATCTTCTCGGTTTATTTCAGTTAAAAAATCCTGAAAATCTGTCAGAACTTTTGTGGTTGAAGAGATAAGGTAGAGATCAGGATAATTTTTTTGTAAATAGTTTAATAAAAGCTCGGAGTGCACGATCACGCCATTCTGGAGTTGATGTGTATGTGGTGAATTATCAGCATCAGAGGCGTGTTCGAACATTTTACAAAGCTCGTTACATTTCTTATCTGTAAGATGTTCTTCCCGTAGCAACGAATTACTGAACGTCAGCCGGGCCGAGATGCCGTATTCCCGCACCAGATCAAGCACGTCTTCCGGATCAGAATATCCAAATGAAGTACGCCCGCCGCCCCAGATACAATCCGAAGGAGCGCCATAGATCGAGCCAATCTCACACCAGTCGTAAAAATATTCCCTGTGTTTCCGGAATAATGGAAGGAATATGCGGTACAATTCGTAAAATTCAAACAGGCCTGGGAGGTGGTAAAAGGCAGTAGGATTATTATTTTGAATATTTGCTGTAGTTGCTGTATTCATGTGGTTACCTCTGGAAAATTTTCTATGGTTAATGATAACACATTATCCCGGCAGTGAACACGTATATTTCCGCATATGATACACCACATATACTGCGATCACAAGTTCCGTAAGCGGCATTGCGGACCACAGACTTCCGGGCAAGCAATGTCCTTATAGCATATTTTTAATTTATGTCGAGGTTTTACATGCATTTCACTTGCATTATCCACATACACGTGTATAATGAATCTTGTTCGGTATTTTTGAAAAAAAAGTATAGTAATAGAAAACTTTTGAAAATGTGGAGGTGAAAGCGTGGATATCGGAAAGAAGCTGAGGGAGCTTAGAAAGCAGAACGATCTGACATTGGAAGATCTGGCTTCGCGCAGTGAGCTTACGAAGGGGTTTTTGTCGCAGGTGGAGCGTAACTTAACGGCACCGAGTATTGCAACACTGGAGGACATTCTGGAAGCACTTGGAAGTAACCTGTCGGAATTCTTTCATGAAGAGGAAGAAAAGCAGATCGTGTTCGGAACAGATGATTTCTTCGTTGATGAGAAAGAAGATTACCAGGTGGAATGGATCATTCCGAATGCGCAGAAGAACCAGATGGAGCCGATCCTTATGACACTCTATCCGCATAAAAAGAGCCATGTCCAGACGTCATATACGGGCGAGGAATTTGGCTATGTACTGAAGGGAAATATTACGATCGTGCGTGGTGGCAAAAAGTATAAAGTGAAAGCGCATGAGACGTTTTATATGGATGGTGCGAAGAGCCATTATCTTTACAATCACGGTAACAGCCCGGCAAAGATATTGTGGATCACGACACCGCCGATTTTTTAAAGAAAAGAGAAGCGCAGCTGCAAATGTAAGGAAGAATGAGGATTATGAAACGATACCTTGCGGCTTTAAAATCTGAGAAGGGAGAGGAAAAATGGAAGAGAAAAAACTAATTGAATTTCGCAATATTGTGAAAAGCTTTGACACCCAGGTTGTGTTAAAAGGAATCAATCTGGACATATATGAAAATGAATTCGTAACCCTGTTAGGACCAAGTGGATGTGGTAAGACTACACTGCTCCGAATCCTTGGAGGGTTCCTGGATGCGGACGAAGGAAAGGTGATCTTTGATAATGAAGATATCACCGACAAGCCGCCGTATGAACGAGAGCTGAATACCGTATTCCAGAAATATGCATTATTCCCGCATCTGAGCGTATATGAAAATATCGCATTTGGATTAAAGCTTAAGAAAATGAGTAAAGATATCATCGACCAGAAAGTAATGAAGATGCTGAAACTGATCGGTCTGGAAGGCTATGAGGATAAGAATACGACACTGCTTTCCGGCGGCCAGCAGCAGCGTGTAGCAATCGCGAGAGCGCTGGTCAATGAGCCGAAGGTACTGCTTCTGGATGAGCCGCTGGCGGCGCTGGATTTAAAGCTTCGTAAGGAAATGCAGTATGAGCTGAAGCGTATCCAGCAGGAGGTCGGTATTACATTTATCTTCGTAACGCATGATCAGGAAGAAGCACTTACGATGTCGGATAAGATCGTCGTTATGCAGAAAGGTGAGATCCTTCAGATCGGAACCCCACAGGAGATCTACAATGAGCCGACGAACCGTTTCGTAGCAAACTTTATCGGAGAGAGCAACATCATTTCCGGAAGGATGATTGAGGATTATAAGGTTCGTTTTGATGATATTACATTCGACTGCGTGGATCATGGATTCAAGGAGAATGAGCCGGTGGATGTCGTGATCCGTCCGGAGGATATTGATATCGTGGATGTAAAAGACGGAAAGATGACGGGAGAAGTCTTAAGTGTCCTGTTCAAGGGTGTGCACTATGAGATCATGGTGGAGACCGTTCCGGGAACGAGCGTTACGGTCAACATGCGCGTCATCCGCAATCATGACGTAACCAGTGAAGACGGAAGCGAGAAGATCAGTGCCAACAACTTCTATGTAGACGTAGAAGATGTAGAGAATCTGGATGATAAGGAAATCGTCGCACTGTCGAATGCACAGGCATGGGAGACAGAGACGGATGAGTACATTTCCATTGCAAATATTGAATATGAACTGGAAGCAAAAGAAGGACAGTATCCGGTTACATTCAGCACTTCAAACGGAACCAGCATCGAGAGAACCATTTTCGTAGTCAACCAGCCGTTCGTTAAGAATGAGAAGGCAAATGAAGGTGTTATGGCGTTCAACTTCTTCAAGACGGTAGACGAGATCACAGAATCTCAGGCACTGGATACAGATCTTAAGACCTGGGCAAATGCACAGGGATGGAAGCTGACGGATGAAGACCAGAGTGTGGACATCAGTGTAGACTATGATTTTGATCCGGAAGAAGTAACAGAAGGCGTGTATGAGATTACATTTTCCACTACGGGACGTGAGTTCAAGATCCATACAACGGATTATTCGGAGGAAGGACAGGAGGTCGGCCTGACATTCTTCCCGGAAGATATCCACGTTATGCCGAAGGTGGTATTCTAAGATGAAGAAATTTTCACAGTTAGCATTTCCGTATATCGTGTGGGCAATATTGATGTTAGTATTCCCGATGGTCCTGATCGCACTTTATTCCGTGACAGATCAGGGAAACAGCATCTTATCGTTCACATTTACACTGGAACATTATGCCAAATTTTTTACCGACCCGGATTTCTTATTGATCCTCTGGCGTTCCATTGTAATTGCGGTGAAGACAACGGTAATCTGTCTGTTGCTGGGCTATCCGATTGCATATTATATTGCGCGCAGTGAGCAGAAGAAGCAGAATGCGCTGATCCTTGTGATCACGATCCCGATGTGGATCAACATGCTGGTAAGAACGTATGCATGGATCGGACTCTTAAGCGACGGCGGTCTGATCCAGAGAATCCTGCATATGGTGGGACTTGGAAAGGGATCACTTCTTTATACAGAAGGGGCAGTGCTTTTGGGAATGGTATATAACTTTCTGCCATTCATGATCCTGCAGATCCAGACGTCACTTAGTAAGATGGACAATTCCTTGCTGGAAGCGAGTGCAGACCTTGGGGCAAGCCCGGCGCAGACATTTAAGCGTGTGACACTGCCGCTTTCCGTGCCGGGAATCATCAACGGGATTACGCTGGTATTTCTTCCGGCAGTCAGTTCTTTCTTCATACCGAAGCTGCTCGGCGGCGGTCAGTATTTCCTCATCGGAAATATGATCGAGAACCAGTTCATTACGGTTGGAGAGTGGAACTTCGGAAGTGCCATTTCCATGATCATGGCGGTCATTATGATGGTACTTATGATGGTTGTCCGTAAGATCGAGATTCGTAACCAGGGCGGAAAGGGGGTATAATCGTTATGAATAAGGGAAAACGTCCAATTGGGAAGATCCTTATGATACTGTCGGTTGTATTCTTCTACCTTCCGATCCTGTACATGATTATATTCTCATTTAACGATGGAAAATCACTTACAAGCTTTACCGGATTTTCGCTGCGCTGGTATAAGCATATGCTGGAATCGGCAGATATGATGGATGCACTGTCGACGACATTCAGTATCGCGCTGCTTGCGACATTTATCTCAACAGTAGCGGGAACAATTGCAGCGATCGGAGTCAGCAAGTCGAAGAAACTGATACGTGACCTGATGGAGCAGGCGAATAACCTGCCGATCATGAACCCGGAGATCGTAACTGCGATCGGATTCATGTTATTATTCATCACATTCCATGTGGAAAAAGGATACGTTACCATGCTTCTGGCACATATTGCATTCTGTATACCGTATGTTATGTTATCGGTAATGCCGAAGATCAAGTCACTTGATCCGAACCTCGCAGATGCGGCGATGGACTTAGGTGCAACACCGTGGCAGGCACTGACAAAAGTTGTCGTGCCGCAGATCACGCCGGGAATCGTAGCCGGGGCGCTGATCGCATTTACCATGTCGGTGGATGATTTCATCATCTCTTACTTTGTAACCGGACGTGGTGTGAAGAACTTAAGTATCATGGTGTATACAATGAGTAAACGTGTCAACCCGAGTATCAATGCAATCTCGACACTGGTGGTTGTGATCATCACGATCGTACTTGTGATCATCAATGCTGCACCGGCACTTTTTGCAAAACGTGCGAAGAGAAACAGCATCGGCAGACGAAGTGTACTGTTACCGGCAGTTGCGGTTGCGTGTGTACTGGCGATCGTAGCCGGAGTTGTGACATATAATAACAAGAAAGAGCCATTGCCATTCGAGGGGCAGACGCTTCGTATCTACAACTGGGGCGAGTATGTAGGTGAACATATTATCCAGGATTTCCAGAAAGAGACAGGGGCAACGGTACTTCTTGAAAATTTTGATTCGAATGAACAGATGTATATTAAGGTTGCAAATGGAGAAGCTTACGACATTCTTGTACCAAGTGATTATATGATCCAGAGACTCATTTCCGAAGGATATTTACAGAAATTGGATAAGTCGAAACTGAACTGTATGGATAAATTATATGATGCGGTCAAAGGACTTCCGTATGATCCGGAGAATGAATATTCTGTTCCGTATTTCTGGGGAACAGTCGGAATCGTGTACGATAAGACAAAAGTCGACATCAAAGACCTGGAAAAAGAAGGCTATAACATTTTCCTGGATCAGAAATATAAAGGGGACATCTACCTGTATGACTCAGAGAGAGATTCCTTTATGATGGCACTGAAGGCATTGGGATATTCGATGAATACGTCTGACGAAAGCCAGATCCAGGAAGCGTATAACTGGCTGGTTCAATGTGTACAGACCATGAAGCCGGAGATCGTTACCGATGAGATCATTGATAACATGGCACAGGGAAGGAAGGCACTTGGTCTGATCTATTCTGGAGATGCGACATATGTGATCAATGAGAATGAAAACATGGGATACTACATGCCGGAAGGCGGAACCAACCAGTGGTCCGACGCCATGGTCATTCCGAAGAATGCGAAGAATCCGGAACTTGCACATGCATTTATCAATTATGCAAGTGATTATGACGGAGCTTATGACAATTCAAGTTATGTAGGTTATACATCGGCGAATAAGAAGGTTATGAAAGATCTGTATGGCAAGGGCGGAGAGTTCGAAGGAATTGATGCATATATACCAAGAACAGATAATAAGAATGATGAAGTCTTTGAGTATAATGAGGAGACGAAGAAAGAGATCAGTAATCTTTGGAGTAAGGTGAAGATTGCGGCTAGTAATACGAATTAATAAAATGGGACGGGGGATTTTAAAAAATCCCCCGTCCCATTTTTAAAATAAATACGCTCGAATCACATCAAACGATGCCGGCCCAACATCCAGAACCGCCTTATGAAACTGCATCTGCGTAAAGTTATCTTCCCACTTATCCACAGCATCTTTCTTAAGTTCCAGAAATTCCAGATATCCAATATAGTATTTTAAGTAATTAGCCGGATCAGCAATGATCAGATCATAGATATCCTCAATGGTCGCGTCATCCGTTATCCCATAAGTGTGGAAAAATGCTGCCGCATCGGCAAGTTTCCAGCCGTCATAATGAATTCCCATATCGGCAAGTGCATATAGTCCCAGAATGACAGAAGAGTTGCGTTGAAATATTGTGGCCTGTTCTTTGGTCAGTGTGGAAAAGTAGTAACTCATCATCTCGCTGTAAGTGGCCCATCCCTCTGTGTAGCCGCCGTAGTTCAGTACACAGCGGATTGGATTGGGATGAAGGCTTGCGTAATAGACATTCTGGTATAAATGTCCGGGGTAGCCTTCATGGGCGAAGGTGGTGAAGAGAGAAAGGTTGTCGGTGATGTGCCCCTTGTTAATGTAGATTACATTTTCGGAAGTATTGTCGATGGCCGGGATCATGTAGAAAGCCGGACTTAAGTATTCTTCCATGGATTTCTGGACGTATTTGATCTGTGTATGAATCTGTGGATATGGTGGAAAATCCTTTGTAATCTTGTTTGATAATGTGGATAAAATCTTTTCAGGATCAGATTCGGAGAGTAGAGTACCTTGTGAGCTGAAAATGTCGGAGGTTACGGAAGATGAGCCAGAGGAGGAGTCTTCTGTCAGCACTCGCTGCATAACTGTAAGATCCGAAAGTATCTGTGCATTTGCAAGATTTTGCAGCTCTGCAATACTGCGGGAGGAACCGGTCTCACTTCTTACCAGATATTCGTAATAAGTCCGGCCATTCGGAAGATAGCACAGCCCGTTATTGTTTCTGCCGGAACTGCGGAGCCCGGACAAGCCGGAAATAAGCTGTTCATAGGCCGGAAAAATATATTTTTTTATGTAAACGTTGTTCTGCCGGGTATAGGCTTCCCGCTGCTTTTCGGTAAGGACACCGTCTTTGGCAGAAGCAAGTTCTTCCAGCCGTTCCACGAAAGAAGAATAGAGATAATTGCTTTCTTTTAAATTAACAAAATCCCGGCATTCTTTGATGATGGAGTCAGCAGTATAGGATGCCATAAAAAGGCCAGATTCGGATTTTGTGTGTTCAAAATTCAGGATAGATCGGAAGTATTCCGGTGTTTTAGTAAGAAGCTGCAGATAGTTTTCAATATCGGAGATCTCATAAAAACGGTATTCTGATAAGATGACCGGAAGCTGTGACTGAGTTCCTGTGAGAGGTGCAAGCGGTTCATCGTAAAGCGTATAGGGAGCCAGATTATAAGCAGAAGTCAGATAGTTATCCAGTACATCATAAGTGAGACAGTTGTTTTTTGAAAGTGAAGTTCTGTTATGAGACTGAAGTCTGGTCCGTTCCGCATCGACACTAGACCGGACCAGTTCGGGATCGGTGGTACATTGTCCATAAGAAATGGGCGCATTTTCTATGCCATATTTTTCGGGATTTTTTAAGGTGTAGTGGAGAGTAATTGTATTTCCACTGATTTCCTGTCGGAAAAGTTCAGAAGTATATTTCGAAAATGCCTGATCCGCATCCTGTTGAGAATGAAAGAACAGAAGAAAAAGGAGTAGAAGTACGGATGCAGACGGAAGCAAAAAGAGTAATGGCTTCCGTTTAAATTTTTCGAGAAATTTTTGCATAAAAATCCCCATATAAATCATTTGTATCATTTATATGGGGATTTCCTGCAAATATGTATTCATTGTTTATAACCGGAAGCCAATATCATAAACTTCCGGTAACTTATATGACTTATAATCCGGTAATCAGCTCAACAATAAAGACGCCGAGACATGCGAACAAGGATACCTTCAGCAGGCTCTTGCCACGGTAGGCCAGAAATACGGCGATGATAAATCCGGCAAGTGCAGACCAGATATTCGCAGTGGCACTGAGGATTGCCGGGAATGTCATAGCAGCAAGCGTCACATAAGGGACATAGTATAAAAATGATTTGATATACGTGCTTTTAATCTCTTTGCGGATCAGCGTCAGCGGAAGCATACGGATCAGGTAAGTAACTGCCGCCATCACAAATATGTAAATGTAAATATTATGATTCATGGTGTGCCTCCTTTGTACTGTCACTCAATTCGCCAGCTTCTTCCAGTTCATCGTACTCGTCCTCTTTCACCGGGAAGAAATAAGCCGCAATTCCTGCAATGATCAGAGTAATGATGATAATACGGAATCCGGATGAAATATTCCTAAGCCCGGGTGTTTTGTCAAATAAAAAGCTGGCTGCCATGGAAATGACAACAACACCTGCGAGTACACGGTTGTTACGGGCCGGCGGAATGATGATCGCCAGAAACATACCATAAAGTGCGACACTTAATGCACTGACAACACGCGCCGGCAATATATTTCCGGACAGGATGCCAAGAAATGTACCGAATACCCATCCGAATACAGAGATAAATATAACCCCGTAAGAATAAAACGGACTCAGTTTTCCACCCTTGCAAACTGTGACGCCGAAGATCTCATCGGTCACACCGTAAGCAATGAGAAAACGGTGGAACAGCGGCGCTTCCGGATCAATCTTCTGCGAAAGCGCACAGGACATCAGACAGTATCTTAAGTTGATAATAAGCTGTGTGATGGCCATCTCTATATAAGAAGCGGTCGATGCGATCAGTGACAGCCCTGCAAATTGCCCGGCGCTGGTCACATTGGTAAGAGAGATCAGAACCGCATCAAAGATCGAAATTCCGACTTTTTTCGCCATGATACCAAATGTAAATGAAACCGCTATGTATCCAAGACAGATCGGTATTCCGTCCTTGAAACCGGCGGTGAAATATTGTCTTCTGGTCATAATAAATTCCCCAATCTTATGTATAGTTTCTGTAAATAACGAGAATATTATAAGCTTTCTGGGAAGAAGCGTCAATGATGTGAAAAGTGAAAGCATATATGAATGATGGGAAAATATAAGAAAAAATTAGAAGATGATATCCGGTGTCCGTTCGAATATGACCTGGCTATATTTGGTGGAAAATGGAGCGGCACTTCAGATCTGTAATTGTGAAGAACACGAAATATAGGTGCCGTTAAAAAATATAAAATAATATGATCAGTCTGACTTGCAGGACGAAAAACAGAGAAGTATACTAAACATGAAAATTTTAAATTCATTCATAGCACACCGGGGAATCATCTACGGTGCAAGGAGGGCAATATATGTATACACCTGCAAAAGAACGATACAACATCATGGAATATAACCGCTGCGGAAGAAGTGGATTACTGCTTCCAAAGATTTCGCTTGGCTTATGGCATAATTTCGGAGATGCTTCCGATTATGAAAATATGAGACAGCTTTGCTTCACAGCATTTGACAATGGCATCACGCAGTTTGATCTTGCCAATAATTACGGTCCGGCTTACGGAAGTGCGGAGAAAAATTTTGGCAGAATATTAAAAGAAGATCTGATGCCATATCGTGATGAACTGATCATTACGACAAAGGCTGGATTTGATATGTGGGAAGGCCCTTACGGCAACTGGGGCAGCCGCAAATATCTGCTGGCGAGCCTGGATCAGAGCCTGAAACGTATGGGACTGGATTATGTGGATATTTTCTATCACCACAGAATGGATCCAGAGACACCGCTTGAGGAGACAATGGGAGCTCTGGCAACAGCTGTTTGTCAGGGAAAGGCACTCTATGTAGGACTTTCAAATTATGATGGAGAGACTTTGGAACAGGCAGCAGCGATCCTGAAAGATCTGAAATGCCCGTTTGTGATCAATCAGAACTGTTATTCTATATTTGACAGAACAGTAGAAAAGAATGGATTAAAGGATATGACCGGCAATCTGAAAAAAGGACTCATTACATTCAGTCCTCTGGCACAGGGACAGTTGACGGACCGTTATCTCAATGGGATCCCGGAAGACAGCCGTATTCGAAAGGACGGAAGATTTTTGAAAGAAAGTATTCTTACCGCAGAGCGTATGGAACAGATTCGTAAGTTAAATGAACTGGCGGCTCAGCGTGGTGAGAAGCTTGCGGATATGGCACTTGCCTGGCTTCTTCAGAAAAAAGAAGTTACCAGTGTCCTGATCGGTGCATCAAAAACGCAGCAGATCCTGGATAATATAAAAGCAATACACAGTGCGCCATTTACAGAGGAAGAATTGCAGAAGATTGATGAGTACAGTCTGTAGTCCTTGACATCCCGCCCGCTTATATGCTACGATTTAAATTACGAGTGGATATATGACAAACGCAGTGATGAAGAGAGTATGTAACAGGAAATCTTACAGAGAATCCCGTGAACTGCCGGTGAGGATGCCGCAGTGTGCTGCTGAGAGGGATAGGTGGAACGTTACAGAAGATGGCTTACTGAGCGGTGTGGATGAGCATTGATAAAGATAGATAAAGATGTAAGTTCACGAAGGGCTCCGCCCTTTACAGCGGTGAGGTGGAGTGAACAGCTTCACCCGCAGAGACTATCAGTTGCGAGACTGGCAGTGAATGGAAGTGGTAACACGGATTTTCGTCTTCCCTGAGATTTATGAATTGTAACAGAAGTTATGAGGAGTGAATTCAGGGAAGATTTTTTGTTTATATAGAAAAGAAATCTGTTGGCAGCCAAAGCCTGCAGGCAGCAGGTTATGTAGATATTCAGATTCTGCGAAGGAAATATATCCGGTAAACATAAAAGGAGAGAAAAAGACATGTGTGAAAAATGTAATAAAGGAAAATATTATATTACAACAGCAATCGCTTATGCATCAGGCAAACCGCACATCGGTAACACATACGAGATCGTGCTGGCAGATGCCATCGCAAGATATAAAAGAAGTCAGGGATACGATGTATTCTTCCAGACAGGAACAGACGAACATGGACAGAAGATTGAGCTGAAAGCAGACGAAGCAGGTGTTACACCAAAGGAATTCGTTGACAATGCATCATGCGAGATCAAGAAGATCTGGGATCTGATGAACACTTCTTATGACAAATTCATCCGTACAACAGACGAAGATCATGAAGCACAGGTTAAGAAGATTTTCAAAAAATTGTACGATCAGGGAGATATTTACAAAGGAGCTTACGAAGGAATGTACTGTACTCCGTGTGAGTCTTTCTGGACAGAGTCTCAGTTAGTAGACGGCAAATGCCCGGACTGCGGACGTGAGTGTAAGCCTGCAAAAGAAGAAGCATATTTCTTCAAGATGAGCAAATACGCAGACAGACTGATCAACTACATCAATGAGCATCCAGAGTTCATTCAGCCTGTATCCCGTAAAAATGAGATGATGAACAACTTCCTGCTTCCGGGACTTCAGGATCTGTGTGTATCCAGAACATCCTTCAAGTGGGGAATCCCGGTAGACTTCGATCCAAAACACATCGTATACGTATGGCTTGATGCGCTGACCAACTATATCACAGGAATCGGATATGACTGTGACGGCAACAGCACAGAGCTGTTCAACAAGAACTGGCCTGCAGACCTTCATCTGATCGGAAAAGATATCATCCGTTTCCACACGATTTACTGGCCAATCTTCCTGATGGCACTGGATCTTCCACTTCCAAAACAGGTATTCGGACATCCATGGCTTCTGCAGGGCGACGGTAAGATGAGTAAGTCCAAAGGAAATGTACTTTACGCAGATGAACTGGTAGATTTCTTTGGAGTAGATGCAGTACGTTACTTCGTACTTCACGAGATGCCATTTGAAAATGATGGTGTAATCTCATGGGAGCTGATGGTAGAGCGTATGAACTCTGACCTTGCAAATACACTTGGGAACCTGGTAAACAGAACTATTTCCATGACAAATAAATACTTCGGCGGTGTTGTAACAGATAAGGGTGTTGCCGAGACAGAAGAAGAAAAGGCTGTCGATGCAGATCTTAAGGCTGTTACAGAAGATACTCCGAAGAGAGTCGATGCGAAGATGGATGAACTGCGTGTCGCAGATGCAATCACAGAGATCTTCGTACTGTTCAAACGCTGCAACAAATACATCGATGAGACAATGCCATGGGCACTTGCAAAAGACGAGGCTAAGAAAGATCGTCTGGAGACAGTTCTCTACAACCTGATCGAGAGCATCAAAGCAGGAGCAAAACTTCTGGAATCCTTCATGCCAGAAACATCTGAGAAGATTCTTGCTCAGCTTGGTGATGGAAAAGTAACAGAGAAACCAGAAATCCTTTTCGCAAGACTGGACGTCAATGAAGTAATGAAGAAAGTAGAAGAACTTCATCCACATGTAGAAGAGAAGGAAGAGGCAAAAGAAGAAGCTGACGAAGAAGTGATCGACATCGAAGCAAAACCAGAGATCACATTCGATGACTTCGGAAAGATGCAGTTCCAGGTTGGTGAAATCATTGCCTGCGAAGAAGTGAAAAAATCTAAGAAACTTCTCTGCTCACAGGTTAAGATCGGAAGCGAAGTAAAACAGATCGTATCCGGAATTAAGAAACATTACTCAGCAGAAGAGATGGTTGGTAAGAAGGTTATGGTTCTTGTGAACTTAAAACCTGCAAAACTCGCCGGAGTATTATCTGAAGGTATGTTACTGTGTGCGGAAGACGCAGAAGGCAACCTGGCACTTATGACACCGGAGAAAAATATGCCGGCCGGTGCAGAGATCTGCTAATGTAAGTATAGAAAGATACAAAGAAACTGGTTGATAATAGTTGGATTTGTATATGAAAGAATGAAAATGAGGACGGAGGATTTTTGGAATCACCGTCCTTGTTTGATATATATCTCCAATATCCGACATCTATATACAGTATCTGTCACACAAGTTATCCACATGATGTGGATAAGTATGTGGAAAACCTTGGGATAAGGGTGGGATAACCATGAAATTCCTTGGGATAACGTGTGGAAAAGATGGGATAAATATTGGGATGCTGGGGACAGGACTTTTTTGATTTGGGACGGAGGATTTAAGACATTATTTTTGAAAATCCTCCGTCCCCGGAGGGATATATGATATTTGATACACATGCACATTATGACGATGAGCAGTTTAATGAGGACAGAGTAGAATTGCTGAATTCTATGGAAGAGCAGGGCGTTGGCACAATTATAAATGTCAGTGCAACATACAATTCATGCAGAAAGGTTATCGCACTTGCAAAGGAGTATCCATTTGTATATGCGGCAGTCGGGATTCATCCGGATGAGGTCGGAAGCCTGAATGAAGAGACCTTTGCACAGATGAAAGAGCTGTTTAAAGAGGAGAAAGTGGTTGCGGTAGGCGAGATCGGTCTGGATTATTACTGGGACAATGAGCCGAGAGAAGTGCAGAAAAAATGGTTCATACGGCAGCTGGAACTGGCAAGAGAGTTGGATCTTCCGGTTCTGATCCACAGCCGGGAGGCAGCGGCAGATACCATGGAGATTATGAAGGAGCATGCGAAAGGACTAAGCGGAGTGATCCATTGTTATTCTTATTCAAAAGAAATGGCACAAGAATATATCAAGATGGGATTTTACATCGGCGTTGGCGGAGTGGTAACGTTCAAGAATGCGAAGAAGTTGAAGGAAGTAGTGGAAAATATTCCGCTGACATCAATCGTACTTGAAACGGACTGCCCGTACATGGCGCCGGAACCAAACCGTGGAAAGCGTAATAATTCTGCTTATATCCGTTATGTGGCAGAGAAGATTGCGGAATTAAAGGGCATTACGTATGAAGAAGTAGTCGAACAGACGGAGAAAAATGCCAGAGATATGTACCGCTTGTAGCTGACAAAATACGCTAAAAACATACAAAATTATCATAGCGTGCTATGAAATGTGAAATCAACAAATTAATGATCTGGGCAATCTGGTTACAAAACTTAATGTTCCGTCATACAACGGATGAATTCCTGACAGATAGAGGAATTTATCCGTTTTTTCGTGCCGGCAATTACGACAGGAAGCTTTACCGGAGGCGTAAGCGGCAGTGTCTTTACGTGCTCATGATGAAAGAGCTTGAAGTTACTGTATGGAAGGAGGCTTACGCCCTCCCCGATGGCAACGGCGCTGATGATCGATTCGACACGTCCGGTTCTTAGAATCTGTGGGTGGATCGGCACATTTGCGAACAGTGCCTGACAGATCTGATAGACGGAGGTGTAGCGGTTCATCAGGATGAATGACTCGTCTGCAAGAGCGGAAAGTGATACGGGTCCGTCAAGCGGATGTCCAACGGGAAGGACGGTGACCAGTTCATCGTCCGCAAGATAGACGGAAGAAATGTCGCTCTGATCGGCTATCATCTGTTCCCGGCAGATAATAAGGTCATACTGACTGGATAGCAGTCCTTTTTTTAAGTCATTTTCTTCGACTTCATCGAGAATGAGATGAATGTCCGGATGGGATTCGGTGAACTGACGGAAATGTGCGGTCAGTCCGTACTGTGTCAGGATCGGCAGTGTTCCGACACGGAGTTCATTTTTATTTCCCGTGAAAATCTGATACTTCTTCATGTGTCTGTTCATGATCTCATACTGCCGGCGAAGGGCCA
>OIEC01000079.1_pt1 | contig 51323 bp, 59 predicted proteins | sample 1604801 | NCBI WGS metagenome assembly OIEC01 (sample SAMN01760940, study PRJEB22395) | human gut metagenome | reverse complement strand
GGAGGAGGTCGCCCGAGACTAGCCGAGTGCCCCACATACGCAGATACGGCACTGCGGGTAAGACCGGCGAAGCTGCGGAATAAAGAAGTTGCGATACGCAATGAGATGGAAAGGCGAGGATATGCGGCGAGAGGGAAAGGAAGAGCAATACGGGGCGGTGATTGAGAAGACGATTGCATGATGCCGTGGCCTGCCCGTTTCCCGCCTGACGCGCTGTGAGCCGATTTTAGGCGGCATCATCCGACATAGGTCATCTGGGACATGGGTGACATTCAAGACCCCACAGGAGCGATTCTGTGGGGTCGTTTTTTCTCACGGAGCCGCAAATCGGGACGGTGGGAAGGCAAGGAGAGAGGAGGAGGGGGGTGACGGTCACAGGAAGGGCGATGTTGTAGAGATGGCGGTTGGTTCGCATGGGTGACGGATGGGGGAGGCAAGGATAGGGGCAAGCCCCTATGACCATGTTCCCTGCGGGGGCGGCTTTGTGGAGAGGGCGTGTAGGATTGTAGTTTACTACATTGGTAGTACGGCACGTTGCTATAATTAAGCCACAGGCAACCGAGAAAGAGAGGAACCGACATGTTCGAGCCGAAGTGCGACTGGTGGAGGAAGATTAAGTGGGAGGACAAGACGGTCCTGTTGAAGGGCCTCCTCTCCATCAAGCGCGAGGATTACAGCAGGTTCGTCAAGCTGGCGCTGGACGCGGGCATGAGGGAGGCACTTGCCGGGGATTACGACGTGGAGTCGCAGAGCGGCGAGTTCTGGTTCGATGCCGAGAAGGAGGGACCGCGCGGCATCCTCAACTGGCTCGGCTTCTCGGTGGAGGACGAGACCGAGGAGGGCATTGATTTCGTCTTCTTCGAGGATTGCGGAATCGCCGCGTACAGGGATGACATGGGCCGTGCCGTCTTCGAGGCCTGCGCCCCTGTCATCGGGGCGGGTTCGGTCCTCGTGTTCATGGAGAACTGGGACGAGGCCGAGGAGAAGGACCCGCGCATCTGGCGCTACACGTTCGATGGCGAGAAGATGCACGTCCAAGGTGGTCGCTTCGTCTTCGACTAGGTGGCAAGAGGGGCATCCGCGAGGGTGCCCCTTTCCTCATGGAAGAGTGGAAGGACATATATGTTATATAGAACCGAGTCCAAGCATGTTGTGGTGAGGGTCAGGCTTGATTTGAGGGCGATGCACGACTTTTACGGTGATGGTGGTCGGACTTATGCAGGAGTGAGGCTCAAGGAGTTTGATACCTTCGGGAAACCTGTTGTCGAACTTCTATGCCCACATGTGGTATGTGTTCGGGATGATATAGACGGTAAGAGTCGGGCAGCTTTGTCCTTTGGAGTGATTACCGAATATGACAATGAGTTTGTGGTCATAGATGAATGGGAAGACGGCGTGCTCGTGAGTAGAGAAGGTCGGTACGGCGAGCTGAATAGGCTCGGCACCACGTTCACTTTAAGCAGGGAGGAATATGAACGGTTCTGTTCACCAGTCAGGGATTGATGTAGGGGGTGTGTGATATGTGTAGGTTCCTACTTTGCCATATTTATAGTATTGTAGGTTGCTATAATTAAGGCAACGCAAACCGCGAGGGAAGGAACCCCACCATGAAGCGCAACGACCTGAACGCCATCATCACGGGAATCGTGCATCGCTACATCGAGGACGGCTGGGTCCTTGAGATGGACAATGCGAGTTACAGCGATGTCGTGGGCGTGCATTTCCTCTCCCGTGGCCGCGAGCGCGTCGCGGTCGGCATCCGCCGCCCCGAGTTGAAGGAGGTAGCTGAGGGTGGTCGCTACGCGAACCTGCGCGGGATGGATTCGTGCATCCTGTTCGAGTGCCGTACCCCGAAGGGGTCCTTTGATTGGGTTGTACCGGAGAACGTCATCAGCGAGCGCGTGTTCTTCAAGGTCGCTGATGATTGGTACGTCGAGGACATCTGCTCGTTTGAGGAGGCCAAGGCCAAGCGCCGCGAGAGGTGGATGTCGCGCAATGAGGAGCGCGAAGCATCTCTCTGTTCCTTCCACCCCACCAAGGCCTTCCTCGACAAGTGGGTCCGTGGGGAGTACGGATGGAAGACCGTGAAACCCTCCGATGTCCTTGTGAAGAGGGAGCGGATATGCGGAAGGGGATTCTACTTCATCACGAAGGTCAGCCGCAAAGGGGCGAACCCCGTTCTCACCGTCGACATCCCGCGCGTGCGATAGGGAGTCGAAGGGGCTATCGACATTCGGTAGCCCCTTCCCCTTTTTGGCATGTGGGGAGACGGGCCGCGTGTAGAAGATATGGAGGTTACTACATTCCAATTATACTGGCATTGTAGTTTGCTATATTGGTAGTGCCGAAAAGGCAGGTAGTCACATCCGAGTAGATTGGATTCAGGCATGGCAATCAACCGAGTCATCATCGAGGGCAACCTGACGCGCGACGTGGAGATGCGCGTCACCGCCAGCGGCCTCGCGGTCGCGGGGTTCACCGTCGCGGTCAACGAGAAGCGCAAGAACGCCGAGGGCGAGTACGTCGATGCCCCCGTGTTCGTCAAGTGCTCCCTGTTCGGCACCCGCGCCGAGAAGCTGTCCAAGTACCTCCTCAAGGGCACCAAGGTCACCATCGACGGCAAGCTGCGCTACTCGCAGTGGGTCAAGGACGATGAGAAGCGCCATGAGCTGAGCGTCATCGTTGACCAGCTTGAGTTCAGCGGCGGCAAGCGCGAGCAGACAGGCGACGCGCCAGCGACCCCTTACGAGCCGTCCCACGCGGCACCCGCCCCGGTTCCCGAACCCGAACTCGACCTCTATGACGAGGACATCCCGTTCTAGGTCCGGTCGTGAGACCCGTCCTATTCGCGGTCGGTTGGGCGTCCCTGATGCTGGCGGTCGTGCTCGCGGCATCCGGCATCGCCCACGACGCCGCCTACATCTTCGCGCGGAGGAGGATGACCCGCGCACGGATGCTGCGAATCTCCCTGTTCGCCCTCCTCGCGCTCATCTTCATCCTCATCTCGTTCCAAGTCTGACATCTATGAAAGGTCCCGCATATGGCTATCTCGGATAAGGTCAAGGTCGGCATGGCGGAATACGTGGTCCCGGCCACCATCCTCGTGGAATTTGCGGTCATCGCCGCCCTCGCATGGCGTCTGGGCGGTTGGGTCTGGTCCGTGGCGTCGATGGTCGCCCTCGCCGCCCTGTTACTTTTCGCCCTCGCGCTCTGCAAGGCTGCGAAGGCCGCCGACCCCGACGGGGCCGACGACTGGTGGGGGGAGTGATGTGGATGAAGTCCAAGGGAGGGCATATGGCCCGGAACCCGCGCCCCATCGACGGGGGCCTCGCCATCATGGTGGCCGCTGCGGCACCGATGGGCGCTATCGTCTCCCTCGCCTTGGGCTGCTATATCGGCCTGAGCGCGCCCGAAGTGCTCGCGGTCGCGCTCATGTTCGCCGCGTTGTTCACCATCTACGCCGTGACGGTCCGCGCCCTCTGCCGCGAGTACCGCAAGCGCGGCCTCGCGGATTAAGCGACTCATGAATCAAGACATGAAAGGACTGATGTATATGTTCACGATTCTGTTCCTCAACCAGAAGGGCGGTGTCGGCAAGACCACCCTCGCCGACGAGCTGGCGTTCGCGCTTGAGCGCCGAGGCTCCACGGTGGCGTTCGTCTCCACCGACCCGCAGGGCGGCTCCGTCCACGAGGTCTGCGATGACCCGGACCATGCCGAGTCCTGCGATTACCAAATCGTCGATACGGCGGGTGTCTTGAACGACGGCATGGGCGACTGGTGCCGCGCCGCCGACGTCATCCTCATCCCCATGCTCCCAAGCACGCGCGATGTGGAACCGACCATGCGCACCTACCAAATCGCCAAGGATTCCGGCACGGATGCGGCCATACGGCTCGTGGTCAACAACTTCTACGCGTTCGGCAAGCTCGATAAGCAGCTCGTGGAGTTCCTTGAGTCCGAGCAGGTGCCGGTCATCGCGAAGGTGCCCCGCGCGGTCGCCCTCTCGCAGGCCGCAGCCGAGGGCAAGTCGGTCGCGGAGCACAGCCCGCACAGCCACGTCATCCCGGCTCTTGAGGAGCTGGCAGATTCCATCATCAATGAGAAGGAGAAGAAGTATGTCTAACAACGGTAACGCCTTCATGGCCTCCGCGAAGAAGTCCAAGCGCCAGCAGGCCTCCATCCAGCACGCGCAGCCGGAGGTCGATGAGCTGGTGTGTATCAACGTCCGCATCCCGAAGTCCATGCACACGAAGCTCCAATATCACAAGGTGGAGACGGGTGAGAACATGACCGTCCTCATCAACCGCCTCCTCGAAGCCGAGTTCGCGTAGGCGGTGCGCGATGGGAAAGCGAATCGGGGTGTACAAGTACATCCATGCGCTCCCCCGCGATGCCTACGGGAACCGCTATCGCATCGGGGGCAAAATCCTCTCCCAGAAGTTCGGTCTGGGCACGGTCATCGGGGTCGCGCGTGGCGGCGATGGGCGCATCTGCGTCGTCTGCAACTTCCGCGCGGCCTACGGCGAGGCGGGCAAGTTTACCTCTAAATGGCGCACGTGGCTCGTGCCCGCCGAGGAGGGCGTCGCGGTCGAGGTGAAGGAGGAGCCGGATGTCGAAGCCGGATAAGCCCATATTCAGCCAGCCGGGCGGCGGTCGCGGCAAGTTCTATGCCCCGACCCGCGGCTCGACCTTCATGGGCACGTACCAGATGCCCGACGGCAAGATGGACCGCCGCATGTTCAACTGCGCCACCAACAAGGATGCCATCAGGGCCTATACCGATTGGTGCGCCGACATGGACGCGCGAATCTTGGAGGCGATGAAGGAGAAGGTGCGGCCCAAGGCGAAGGCGCAACAGCCGAAAGAGAAACCTGCATACACGGAACCGTTCAAGAAGGACGAAGTGAAAGGAGCCGATATGGCGACAACGGCAGATGCGAAGCTCGATAAGATTTACGTCGTGATGGTTGTCGGCGGCGTGGCCGTCGCGTGGTGCGAGTCATTCGACAAGGCGGTGGCCGTCTGCGACGCGCTCACCCTCGGTGCGAAGGCCAGCGGTTTCGCCGCCACCTACGATGTGGTCGAGGTCAAGAAGTGGACGGCGTAGAGATGGCCGTCGAGGTTTTGGATGAAGGCATCATCAAAGTCCCCAACCCAACGGGCGATGTGTACATCCTTGCGGCCACGGCGCGTGGGTGTGCGTTCGGAGAAGATATGACGGCACGTTGGCGGGAAGTAGAAGCCTGTCAGCGTCGTGATGCGGTGCAGGGGTACATGAACACCTATGCGCAGCTGAAACCGGAACCGAAGAACAAGTTCGACCCACAGGCAATCGAGGTCCTTGCGCGTGGAGAGTTCTTCGGTCACATGGGCTACATCGCCAAGGAGCAGACCGACGCGGTACGGGCACTTGCTCGATACGCTGGTTGCGATTTGAAGGACATTGCGGTTCAGATTGTGTGTACCGGTGATGTCGGATTCAAGAGCGTAAGGCTCGCCCTCATCGCCGCCACATAATGGGAGGTGCGATGTGAGGAAGAGACTGAGCGCATCGGAACGGCATGACCGCAAACATGCCGAGCACAAGCGCTATTACGCGCAGACGGCCTTCAAGTACGAGCGACGAAAGTGGACGGATGACGAGGATAAGTTGGTTCTCATCCAGAGGATTCCCGATAGCGAGCTTTCACCAATCATCAAGCGCTCGATGAAGTCCATCTCGAACCGCCGTTGGCGTTTGCGCAAGGCGGCATCTGAGAACAAGCAGACCGGCTTAGCCGGAGAGTAAGGAGAGAAAAATGGAGAACAACAACCTGCCCGAGATGACCGACGAGCAGCGCAAGGCCGCGCTTGAGCGTTCAGCAGAGGCGCGGCGCGAGCGTATGGAGTTCAAGGAACTCGTGAAGACGGGGGAGATTTCCCTTGCCGACGCCCTTGCAGATGACCGCGCCAAGCGCATCCGCGTCCACGAGTTCCTGATGTGCATCCCCGGCATCGGCAAGGCGAAGGCCGATGACATCATGCGCAAACTCGGCATCGCCGAGAACCGACGCGTGCAGGGCCTCGGTAGCCGACAGCGCGAGGGAATCATCGAGCTTGTCGCGAAATTGAAGTAGGAATATGGAGCCGCCCGTGTGGGCGGTTTCCCGTATCAGCCGTCCGCGACGAAGGGAGACGCAATATGGACGAGCGCAAGAACAAGATGACCGACCAACGCTATCGTGAGATTCTTCCGATGGCCTATATGACCGCCGCCATTGAGAAGGGCCGTCAACCAAGACCCGTAGAAGTGGGTCTATGCGCAAGGGCAATCGTCGATGCCGAGGATGAGAACAACCTAGCCTATCGCGTGGCGATGGCAACCAAGATTCACTGCACCATCGTCGGCGTGAAGCGTGTCTCCACGAAGACCGGTTACGACAAATACGAAATCACCTACCGCACGTTCGGGAAGGACGAGGACGAGACGATTCCGTCTCCGCTCATCGGAGATTTCCGATACGGCAAGGTGACCGAATGGCTGTGGGGCAAGAAGAACGACGACGGCACGGACTACTGGCCCGGAAGGCGTGCTGTACTCTACAAGCACAACGACCCGCCCAAGGAGGGCGACATGTCGAGCGCGGGCTACCGCTGCTGCGTCTTCGCCGAAGCCCTCGACAAGTAACAGGTTGATTTTGAAAGGACATCGCATGTTCCACGATTACGCGCCCGTCTTCATCATCGGCATGTTGAACAGCTTCGCCGAGAAGACCGAGAACGGCATCATCGACTTTGACACTTACGTCACCGACCCTGAGAAGTACGATGGGTTCCTCATCTACGATAAATCTAACGGCAAGGTCGTTTGCGACATGTGCGTGGATGAGCTTCACAGCGACATCGTTGGCTACTTTGACTTCTTCGATGGCGTGGACATTCGCGTCATCGAGGATGATGGTATCTTTGTCGATGTCGATTTCGGCAGGAGCAGCATCGTGGTCGAGAATGGCCGTTGGTACGTTTCCAATTTCGATTAGACCCGTGGTCTGAAACCATCTTCTGAGATTCGCCGCTTCGCATCATCGCCCTTCGAGATTTTCGATTCACCGCCATCCAGAAAACGGCGCGACCGATTTTGAGAATCACACGATTGCCGATTCGCGGGGCGGCGTTCCCATGCCGAGGTAAAGTACATCCATCCGTTCGCGAGCGTCTGAAAATACATGACTGCCAAGTCTGGAAAACCAAATCATCTGTCTGCGTTTCGCGGATTTGAGAAAGGTGGGGCGGCGGCACCCCACCTTTCTGTCTCCCTCCGCAAGCTCCGGGAGACCCGCCTTTCCGGCCAGAAAATAGGGGCGGCGGCACCCCTATTTCCCGTCCGGGAAGGCTCTCGCACTGCTACAATAGCAGTGCTCACCGACCAAGGTCGCTCTTCGAGTTGCAAGATTTGGGAAGTGTCCGTACAAACGCGGTAAAACCGCACTTGTACAGCCCCTTCCATCTTGCTTTCGGACGGCTTTAGGAGCCTACCCGAAAGGGGGGTTCGACCGCTATTCTGGTACCTAACGATATGTACCAGATAGCAGTCTCAAACCGGCGAAAAAGCGGTTTTTCGCTAGAGGCCAAAACAAGAAACGGCGGCGGCACCGTTTCAGTTTTGTATTCCTTGAAAGGAGGTTGTTAGATTTTGGGCTACAAGACAAGTCGCTTCGAGTTGCGTCTGACAACAAGAGAAAAGGAAATCCTGAAACGCAAAGCCAAGAAAGTCGGCCTCACCGTTTCCGATTTCGTGCGCAGCTCGCTCATCCACTCGGACAATCTGACCATCAATGTCATCGACACTTCGGTTCTTAGCAAGACGCTTTTTGAGTTACACAAGCACGGCGTGAACCTGAACCAGCTCATGAAGTTCTGCAACACTTACGGACTCGATGCGTTCAACGAGAGCCATGTCATCCCGACCCTTGAGAACGAGCGAACCGTGTTCTTGCAAACGAAAGCGGCACTCTTATCTCTTGAGGAAGAGGCACGGAGAGGAAACGTCGTAGTCAACTTGGAGATAGATGATGATATGGAAGAGGAGGATTCTTGATGCTCACTATCCAACCGAAGGACGATGCGTTCTGCACCGTTAAACGCAAAACCAAGTCCAACAAGAAGCGCAATGCGGTGGAGTGTTGGTATGAGTGCTCGAAGTGCGGTCACACATTCATCCATGGTTTCAACTTGAACGAGCACCGTGCGCTTGCTGAGTTACCGGCGAGGTGCCCGCACTGCGAACGCAAAGTCCTATATTGGATGTAAGGAAATCAAGAACAGAAAGGACAACTGACATGGATTCTCAAATCGAACTATACCCGCACAACCAGACGGCCTATGACAAGCTCTGTGAAATGCTTGAGGTGAGCGACCGCGCCTGCGTGGTGCAGCCCACTGGCACCGGCAAGTTTGTCATCATCGCCAAACTTGTGCAGGACAATCCGAAGATGCGATTCCTCCTGCTCGGCACCAACGAGTACATGTTCGCCGACCAGATGGCGAACCTTGCTGATTTCGCGCCCGGATTCACACCGGAGAACCTGCAATTTATGACATATGCCGCAGCGATGGTCGCGGCAAGGAACGAAGTTACCACCCCGAAATGTGATGTGATAATCGCCGACGAGTTCCACCATTGCGGAGCGCCCGAGTGGGGCAAGGGCGTGCAATACGTTATTGAAAGCAATCCCGAAGCGAAGGTCATCGGCTTCACCGCCACACCCATCCGCTACTCGGACAACGGGCGGAACATGGCAGACGAGATGTTCGAGGGCAATGTGGCGAGCAGTATGGAGCTTGAGGAAGCGTGGCTTCGCGGTATCCTGCCTATCCCAAAGTACATCATCGCCCTTTACGATGCGCCGAAAGAGCTTGGCGAGTTGAAGGTCTCCATCGACAAGGTACGCGAAAAGAAGAAACATTCCAAGTTCGTCAAGAAATACGAGGAGCTGCGCCGCTCACTCCAAGATGCGGACGGCATCGACCGCATCATCGCTAAGCATCTTAAAAAGCGTGATGGTAAGGTCATCGTCTTCTGCCCGCGTGAAGCAAAGCTGAACGAGTTCATGCTTCTCTCTCATCAGTGGTTCGGTGAAGTGAACGATGAAATTCATGTTTATAAGACAACAAGTAAAGACCCTTACGCTTCCCTATCGTTCAAGAACTTCAAAGCGGATGACAGTAGTGCATTGAAGGTACTGTACTGCATCAACCAACTCAACGAAGCGGTTCATGTCAAAGGAATCGACGCGATTGTGATGGTTCGCCCTACGAAATCCCCGGTCATCTTCCATCAACAGCTCGGTCGCGCCCTCTCTTCTGGCGGGAATCAGACCCCGGTTGTGTTCGACCTGTGCAACAATTTTGGGTTGCTTGGTGGTATCTCTGTGACGCGCGAGCGGATACGGAGGGCATACAAGAGTCTGACTGACAAGAAAGTAAATCCACTTTACACGCCACGCGACTTCAAGGTCATTGATGCAGTCAAGGACTCCCGTAGTTTAGCGAAGGAATTACAACAAGCGCTGTATCCACAAGTAGATGCTGACGAGAGGATTTCCATTCTCGAACAAGCCGTTGCGGTGGGAGCGGTAGAAACGGATGAACGTGGCTATACTTATACTTCGCATGGAAACGACTTCAAAAACATAAAAGAATCCCTTAGAAGGCTTTGGAGGGAAGGGAAACTCACAAAAGAACAAGAGCAGCGTTTAGTCAATCTCGGCTTTAAGATGATTCCCATGACTAAAAAAAGCGTTGTTTGCTATGAGACAGGTGAGCTGTTTGAATCCGTAGCCGATGCCGCCCGCGCCATCGGTGTTCACAAACGTGCAATTTCCATCTCAATCGAGAATCATACAGCATCAGGTGGCTACCACTGGTATTACGAAACTGACGAGCGTCCAACACCAGATAGCTTCAAGAGAGTTAAAGACCGCAAAGCCGTAGTATGTGTCGAGACAGGCGAGGTCTTTGACAGCACCGGCGTTGCTGCATATGAGATGGGATTGACCATTAGTGGCGTTAGTAAATCTGCAAGGTCTGGACAAGCAACGAAAGGTTTTCATTTTCACTATATAGATGATTCATCAATGTCAATAAAACCCAGCAGAACAATTCCGGTCATATGCGTGGAGACTGGGAAGAAATACGACAGTATAACCAATGCTGCCATAGACATCGGTCAGAAAGAACCCAGCAATATCATTGTGGCTCTCAAGTCTGGCGGAAGAGCAGGTGGTTATCATTGGCGGTTCGCAGATGTTGAGAAACCTGTTCCTCCGTTCAAGAAAGAAAGGTGGCGTGCCGTCATGTGCTGCGAGACCGGGGAAATATTTAGGTCTGCGTGTGCCGCTGCGCGGAGCATGGGGTTTTCAGCAAGTGCCGTCTGGAGGGCATTAAAGCGTGGTGGAACCTCGGGCGGTTATCACTGGAAATATGTCGATAGCGGTGATGCCGATGAAACAACGGCCTAAACGGAGGTAGAGCCATGACCATCATCAAGCAGGGAGGGGTGAGCAGCAAATCCCATCAGCGAAACCTCCGAGCCTACATAAACGATGACAAGAAGGTGCTCCTGCGCGATTCCCAGAACATGGAGGAGTGCAAGGACTTGAAGCGGTGGGCGAGTTACATGGAGCGCACCCGCAAGACCTTTGGGCATGATAGAGCCGCCCGTCGCATCCGCGATAGGAAGACCGGCGAGTTGAAGGAGGCCAAGAACACGGTGCTCTTCCATCAAATCGTGGCCTTTCTCCCCGACGAGTGCGACCTTAACGGTGGCAAGCTCACGCCGGATGACTGCATGAGATATGCGAGGGATTACGTCGGCACCTATTACCCGAATCAGGAGGTGGTCTTCGCCCTTCACAACGAGTATTGCAAGGAGGACAAGACCCATCGCTATGCGGTCCATATCGTCATAAACCGCAGCGACCTTTCAACCGGGAAGCGCTTGGATGAGGGTAGGGGGAAGGAGGCGAAGGTTCGACGTGCCTCCCGCATCCGCAAGATGGACAAGGCATGGGGCTTGAAGCAGGTGGAGCGCGACGAGCGCAATTCCTCCGTCCACAAGAAGCAGGCGTCGAAGGTGGAGAAGGAGATAGAGGGGCGCGGCGGGGAGTCCTACAAGATGAACCTGCGCGAGCTGTGCCGCCTCGCAGCTGACAGGGCCGAGAACATCTACGAGTATCGTGAGATGCTTGAGGGCTGGGGCGTTGACACCCAGTTCCGCAAGGGCAGGCTCTACGTCACCGACACCGACAACTCCAAATACTCCTTCTCCCTCGCGAAGCTCGATGCCGACCTGAACGCGAACGGCCTTGAGGAGCGGTTCTTGCAGAACGTGGAAGCGGACATCGAGGCCAAGGGCGCGGAAATCGCCGAGGCCCGAGCGGCAGTCGAAGCCGAGCGCCAGCGCGTCACCGGCATCCGCGATGCCTACCTAGAGGACATGAGGAAGACCTACCTCGATTACCGCAAGAAGGCGCATGGCTTGGAGGGCACCGCCCTCGCCGCGTTCCCGAAGCTCGAACTCAAGCGCCCGCCCAAGGAGGTCATGGACGACCCCGAGGTGAAGCGCCTGTGGCTCGCATATCGTCGCGGTGCCGACGAGCTGCGCGTCGAGATGGCTTCCGAGGTTCCCTATGCACGCAAGCCCAAGAAGGGCGGCGGCACGGGCGGGTCCGGCAGCCAGCCGCGCCGCGAGGCCCCGTCCATGGGCAAGGATGAGCGCGGGCATGAGCGACCGGACGTGCGTTAAGTAGCGGTCCCGTGAAGATACCCAACATCTCCACATTGGTAGGTTTATGGTATGCTACAATAGTAGCAACACACACGACCATGAGAGGGGCGTTGATGTATCTGAACGAGATTCTTCCCGGTAATTGGCGCGAGGATGAGTGGCCCGAGCACATCGAGGTCAGCCACGAATCCTCGCGCTTCAAGAGCCGCAGGTACGTGCCGCGCGTGAACTCCGCTAACAAGTCCTCGGCCAACCCGGTCGATGGCATCTGGTGTTCGCACTGCGGCTGGGCGGGTGTCATCGCGCAGGACATGACCGATTTGGATGAGGTGACGGAACCGCAGTTCGACATCTTGGCCGAAGACGTGCCGACCTTCTGTCCGAAGTGCGGTTCCCTCCTCATGTATTAGAGTGGGGGCACTGTGAACATCATCGAAGAGCGCAGGCGTAGGGCGTGGGCACATGCCACAGCGGTCATCATGAACAAGGTGATTCGCGAAGCCTCCACCGGTATCCTCTTCATCTATGGGGAGACCTTTCACGGTAAAGATTACTTCATCACGCCAGATGATGCTTTGGATGCGGTTCTTGTCACCATGGGTGTTCTGGAAAAGTTGTGGGAGCGCGACGGTGTGAAGCCGACGAAGCGGCTGTTCGCTGAGATATGCCCGGATAGGGCAATCGGAGCCGTGGTCATGAGGATGTGGCGAGAGCCGTTCCGATACTGGAAATAGGGGAGAGAGATGGAAATCACGACGTGGGAGCAGTTAGAGAGCACTCTTAGCTATATCGGGCTTGGAGCCCTTCTAGGTGGCCCGATTTATCTGACAGTTGTGTCGGCAATCTACTATGGTTTAGATACCGGTAAATGGCACTCGAAAATCAAAAAGCATGTCGCTCGATTCATCTACTTGGCGGTCATTGGCATTGGTGGTGTTATCTTCGTCGAGGCCTTAGCATTCAGCCTTGAATGCATGGAGTCGAAGAGCATAGAGGAAGTGGGCGAGCGTGAGGAGATAGTGGAGTCAACCCCTATTGTGACATTAGACGGCACGTCTTACATCTCTGGTGAGTTCGGCGGTAGCACCTCGCTCTTGGGTGGTAATCGTGTACACGGTAATATCAGTGAAGATGATTACTACACGGTGATGACAGCTGATGGGAACGGCGGCTACAAGAAGAAACGCTATCTCGCAAGCGAAGTGACCGTCCTGTTCGATTCTTCCAAAGAGGACGCACGGGTCGAGAGAGTCGCAATTATCAAGGACAAGAAGGTCACGTATATGTCATCTTCATCGTTGTTATTTGAGTCTCCTATCGAGTTTTCATACGGGCAAGAGTGCCAGTATGAGACGCGCATCCATATTCCAGAAGGCAGCTGGGGTGAATATCAATTCAATGTCAACTGATGCTAGGAAGGTGGAGAATATGAGCAAACACGCATTGAAACCCTGTCCCTTCTGCGGTCATGAACCCATGTCCGGCGAGGTCAGACCGGCGACGCGCAAGTCGCCACCTCTGTTCGGCATCACCTGCATCCATTGCGGTGCGGAGATGACCGGCGAGTTCATAGATGAGCTGATACAGCGATGGAACGCCCGAGCCGCTGCGACGGCTTCCATTGATAAGGAGGTGATGAAAGGGGCGTTTGACAAGGAGCGGCGCGATGTGGCGGAGCGGCTGTGGAAGCACATCGGCAAGCCTCTGTTCACGGGACAGGATATTGAGGACATCATAGGTGTACGGCGAAGTGACTTCAATCTCATTCTGGCCGACGCGTCGTATCGCCGCCTCGCCGACCTCATCGAGCCTGAACCAGAGCTGCCGCTTAATGTCTGCCCGTTTTTCGGGACGGGTGTTATGGGGGAGGGGCGAGATGCAGTCCATGGATAAGGACGGGGCCACCGTGGTGGATATGGTCGCGGATTGGCTTGAGGAGAACGGCTACGACGGGATGACCGACGGTCGGTGTTCCTGCACCGGCGGTTGTCTCATGCACTGCGGGTTGGTTCGCAGTCGCAGGTGCTCTGCGGCGCACCTGTTCCCCTGCACGCGATGCACCCACCTGACCACCTGCGACCGCACCACGGGTGCCGACGTGTACAGCACCGATGCCGATTGGTGCGGCGAGTTCGAGGAGGCGTGAATGCCGAAGTCATTGATGGGATTTGCGGACAGTGCGAAGGCGCGGGAGTACCGCAACCGGCAGCGGAAGAGGAACTATGCCCTGTGCCCCGGCGATGATGATGTCCGTCACACGAGGTGGCAGGACTGGGAGAGGGAATTGGTGATGGAGCACGATATGCCCGATAGGGAAATCTCCCGCATGACAGGCAGGAGCGTGCATGCCATACAGGTGATGCGGCATAAGATGCGGAAGGCAGGGGAGGTCCGCACCGATGAGTAAGGTGGACGACAACCTCATCCAGAGCATCCTCTGGTACGCGATAGCCGCCATCTGGGCGCTCATCGCGATAGCGCGGTGGCTCAGCGGCGAACCCGAGGGGTCGGATGCCATGACCCACTTCGGCATCGCCTTCATCTTGGCGAACATCTTCGAGCTTCGGTCGGAGATGGGTAAAATTGGAGAAAAGTAGTTTACTATTGATATAGTATGGTATAATACTATTGCTTGGAAAGGAGAACGAATGGCTGACAATGAATGCAGGGAGGCGGATTGCGCCCATTGGCTCGGCAGAAATCTGGGATGCGAATACCCCGATTTGGATGGATGCCGCATCGACCCGTCCAACTGCCCGGAATACATCAGTTGCGAGGATTATCACGAGCAGGAGGAGTTCTATGAGTAAGGAGCAGGCGACGGAGAAGTGGGTCGTGGAGGTGCGCCGTGCCCACGCGGTGGAGCATCGACCGGGCAACTGGTGCTGCGTGGCTCAATGCGATGACGGTCAGACCGCCATCACCGTGGCCGATGCCTTGCAGAACTTCATGCGAACTGGACTCATAGGCGATGATTTCCACACTCGCACCAGACTGGTGGGCGAGAAGGGGGTGTGACGGCATGGCATATAGCGCGAAGCACCTCAAGGAATCTCTAGGACAAGGGACAGATATGCAAGACATCGAACGCGATGATGAACGCGTCGAGACGCACATCAGCGGGGTCAGGAACCTCAGCGAGGAGGCGCGTGAGATGCGTGCCGCAGGTCGCAAGCTGGTGGGCGAGGGCGAGGAGAAGGCCGATAACCTCAGCGATTACCGAAGGCTCTCCGGTTCCGTGAAGAAGCTCAAGGAGAGTGTGGATGCCCAGAGGGCCGAGGTCAATCAGGCCGTGAAGAAGATGGACCAGACGCTCTATGAGATGCGCAATCTGGTCGATAGGGTCGAGGAGCTGTACAACAGCGCCAAGGACGAGACCCATTCCGCAGAGCAGGCCGCGCTCAACGGCGTGAACAAGGCGCAGGAGAAGGCGCAGGAGATAACCCTTCGCAATATAGACGAGGCGACGCAGCGCAGCAAGAAGGCCATCGACACGATGGTTTTGGAGTCGAAGCGCCGCATCGAGCGCCTTGCGATGGTCACCCTGCCGGACCGCATGTTCCATTTCCTCAAGTGGACGGCGCTCATGCTCGTGCTGTTCATCTTGGTCCATATCGTCTGGCAGATGTTCTCGTAACACGCATGTGCGGATGACAAGGACACATACATATAGGTTCAAGTTGAAGAAAGCGCCGACCGGATGGCGTAGGATTGAAAGGAAGAGATTGGTCATGGAAGACAACAAGGATTTCGATAAGGATAAGCAGCAGATGCCGCACGTCCCAACCGAGGGGGAGGAGGATGAGAAGAAGGGCACCATCGTGCTCTTCGGCCATGAGTTCGACAAGAAGAAGGCCGTGATGGCCGGACTCGGTGGGCTGCTGGCAATCGCCCTCATCGGCGGCGGTGTCTGGTATGCGGCTTCGCAAAAGCCGGAGCCGAAGGAGCCAACGCCCATCGAGCAGACTGAGAAGCAGGAGCAGCATGTCATCCAGCTCGGTGCCAAGGCGGACGGTTGGGTGAAGGGCGAGTCCTCACCGGTCATCGCCCACATCGTGAACAAGGAAGAGAAGGTGGACTACTACCACGCCTACGACGCGAACGAGCCGCATGCGCTCGACGTGCCAGCGGAGGGCGAGTACGAGGTCTCCTTCATCAGCCCCGTGGACAAGGACGGCTCCATCTACGAGGTTCCCAAGACCGCCAAGGTGAAGTCCGAGGCCGAAGACAAGGATGGGAAGGACACGGGGGATGAACTGCCCTTCGAGTTCAAGCCCATCGCGGTTGACAAGACCGACGCGGATGCGCTCAACGCTATCGTGAAGTCCGTCGGCGACGCCGTGAAGAAGGGCGACGAGACCCTGACCGGCGCGAATGGCACCAAGGTCATCGAGCTGGTCAAGGAGAACGCCAAGGCAAACCCGAACGCCGACAAGGAGAAGGTCGAGGAGGAGAGCCAGAAGGCGGAGGATGATGCTGGGGACACCGGGGAATCCAAGCCGGGTAACAACGGAGACGGTGGAAATGGCAACAATAACGCCGGTGGTGAGTCAGGTGCCAATGGTCAGAATCAAGGCGGTAACGGTGGTGGTGGTTCCAACTCAGGTAACTCCGGTAACGGTGGTGGGCAGAGCGGGCACCAATGTGCACATAATTGGGTTGATGAAACCGCGACAGTGCATCACGACGCGGTATATGAGACAACTTATATCCATCACGACGCGGTAGTTGAGTATCACTGCATTTGTAATGGATGCGGGGCGGATATTACGGGCTTTGAGACATCACATTTCAAAGAAAACTTCTTTAATGGATGTCAATCATATACAAATACTCCTGTTACTGTTAAAGAAGCATGGGATGAACCTGTGCAGAAACTTGTAAAAGACGCTTGGGATGAAAAAGTCCCAACTGGTCGTCGTATCTGTACGAATTGCGGGAAAATTAAATAGGTAAATGTAAAGGGGAGCTTCTTTGAGTTCCCTTTTCTTTTGTAGTGTTATATATTTATAGTATTGTAGTTATCATATTACAGAAAGGCCAGTTATGCTTCTCGCAACTTACCAGCCCAAAGAATCACAATCTTCTCGGCAGAATCAGCAATACGATTGTTTTCGTGACAAGCTCGGTGGCGAGTACCCCGTCTTCTGTTTCCCCGCACGGTCAGCTGACGAGTTTCGGTTCCGCTCGCTCCTCGCTGCCCCCTGTAAACCAGAATGCCTCATCTTTTTCGATACAGATGATTATGTCCGATTCGATGCGGTGACGTGGAACAACATCCTCACTCTGCCTCGTGATGCGTGCTTCGATGGGAAGTTCGCAGCCATGTTCGATGACGTGGATGAGCGCTTTTCCGAATACGTGGTTCCCCAAAGCCGCTTGAAGGAGAAGATAGAGGTCATCGACATCAAGCAGCTCATCGAGGAGGATACCTTCGGATGTAAGACGCAGGACGGAGAGGTTATAGAAGCTGGAACTAAGATGGTGGGTGCTGCTCAAGAGTTTGCACGGAAGATGGTGCGTGACAACATGCCTGAAAAGCTGAATTGCGGGCGAAACGACTTGACGGCGATGCTCTACCAGAGCGCATTTGTCTATTACCTAGGTGGTTTCGTATGGAATGTCGTCAACGACGAGGTGAACGGTTTGCTTGATTTATTGCCGTTCATATGGAATGACGACAATGATTCATCCATAAGGAATTGGATGCGATTCAATGAGTTGCGTGGGAAGATTTACGATACGAACAATGGCGGCTCTCATGATGAGTACCTAGAGATGTGCGATGCACTTGCCCAATCGGTCGGAGCTGAACGCAGCATGTTCCTGTCGAGGTTCAAGAGGAACGACCCGTGCCCCTGTGGAAGCGGCAAGAAGCTCAAGAGATGCCATGGCCTGAAACCAGTTGACCTGTTTCCCTTCTAGGTCCAGATAGGTCATAGGATAAGCCCCCGGTCATCGACCAGGGGCTTCGTCATATCAGCGCGATGCAATCCATCTCGGGATTCCACCCCGAACCCCGCAAGGGACGCGTCCCTTGACCCGTATCTCGGGTTTCACCCGAACCCATCCTCGCCGGAGGGCAGGGAAAGCAGGAGGCCTCCTTTCCTTTACCAAAAGAATTTCCCGTGAGCCTCCTGTAAACGGGCTTTCGCGGCATATCCTCGCCAAGACTCCGGTATTCCACGCTCCCGTTGACAGCGGCTCCGCGCCGGTTATGCGCGAGAAAAAACCCCGGTTTGAGTCGGGGCTTTATTGTCAGAGCATCAACTAGTTAATGGCATAGGGCGAAAATAAAGTATCCGCAAAGCACAGTTCCGAACATTAGCCATGAGCCGATAGCAGACCATTTGGTTGCAACTTTTGCAACAGTCGGCAAATCTCTATATTTTAGACGATAGAAGATGAGGGCGTAGATGACCGCGATGTATTGAAAAAACATTCCTAGAACGAACCACATCGCCTTCCATTCTTTTGTCAGTACGGGAACTTTGTAACGCCCATCAAGCATCTCGTATTTCATCTTTCCTCACCTCGCTTACTCATCATCGTTCATTGTTCTTTACCTGCGGTCCTTGATTTCGCCCGCTGTTGCTCTCTAATGCCCTTGCCGCCTCCCTCATGACCTTCATTTCAGATTGAAGGGATACATGAGGCTCAGGCTCATTTTGAGGTTCCACCTCATCTTTGATGTGGTCAAGGTGCTCAAGGACATCATGGCGCTTGCCGATTTCAGTGAGAGAGGCGGCCTTGGCGCATTCTCTGAACCATGGAAACGTCTCTTGCAGTCTCTCCAAAACTGAGAACGCGTCGGCATAGGACATTCCATGGATGGATTCATATCCCGAATACTGGGAGTGCTCGAATCCGTTTGCCTCCATGAAAGCCTTGATTTTCAGCCATGCGTTGTTGTAGCTCGTGGTACTGCCAGAAGGAGAGGGATATAACTCCTCCAACTTCCCGTTATCCAAATCGAAATTGAACGCCTTGCGTTTGTGCGACATGGTGCATCATCGCCGTCATGCGTATAAGCGCTCTGGATTGTTACGGCGCAGAACATCAAGGTAATCAACTTGTTCATCGCAGTCGTCCTCGAAGGCGGTCATGGACTTGATGTTGCGCATGACCCATCCTGCTCTGGACAGCAGCGATAGCGCGAGACACTGCGACTCGACCTCATCACCGTCAGCCGCCTTCCAAGTCCCTTGCGCAATGCGGACACATCCGTACCGAGAGACGTTCCTGTCGGTGTAGTCGTAGAGGGTTTGAATGTCGTACCCGTTGCGCTTCGCTTTGTCCTCATCGAACTCGATGGTGAAGCTCCATGGAGTCGGTTCAATCACTTTCAGCGTATATTTCATCCTACTTCACCTCTCTCTTAGTCCCTTCCTATATCTAAAGGTTGATAGCTTTCTACACTACTATTATACTACATTTTAGCCATTTCCACAACTGTTTTCTACCGCGCGGAGACCGCGATTTCAGGCGCTTTGGCCTGTTCATCATGGTTCTTCGCCGCGTCCTTCATGGCTGTGACTTCGCCCTTGAGGGACACCTTCTCGGGTGCACGTTCCACGTCGCGGTCGCGGCGCTTCTCCAAGACATCGTTGTAGCGCCCGATGATGAGGGTGCCCGCCTTATCGGCCTTCGCCGCCGCCTTGAACAGGTATGATGGGTCGTCTTCCAGCGCGTGCATCCACGATTGCAGGTAGGAGACGTGGTTCTCGTAATGCTCGCCCTCGTAGTCGGTGTTCTGGATGCCGAGGTCTGCGGAGAGGAAAAGGGAGCCGAGTTCGGCCACAAGCTCCTCCTGCGCGTACTCGGGGCTTCCGAAGTCAGTGTTGCAGCCGCGATTGAGGGCGGAGGGGTGTCCGGTCGAATGGGTCATCTCATGCAGGAGCACGCGGGTGAACGTCTCATCCGATAGGAAGGTCTCGCGCGGGGCGATGAGGATGCGGTCGGAGCCGGGGGCGTAACCGGCGCTCCCCTGATAGCGCATGGATTCCACGATGGGGCAGCGGGAGGAGAGGATGAGGTCGTCCGCGATGGCGGCGGTGCGGTCGCTCACATGCTCCGGTACCGGTGGGGCGGGGATGCCCTCGATTTCGCTTGCGTTGAAGACGTTCCAGTAGCCGACGCAGCGCAGGTAGTGTCCGGTGACCTCCTTCTCACCCGTGTCCTCGTTCTCCTCCTTGATGGAGAACTCGCGCCATTTCTCGATGAGCGCGGCCTTGGCTCCCTTCTTGAGGTGCCAGCCGCTATCGCGAATCTGGTTGAATGTGCACCAGCGGTTGTCCGTGAACCCGCGCATGTAGCCGACGAAACCGAGATGGAAGCGGTTGCCGCCCTGATACACCGTGCCGGATACCGGGTTATGCGGGCTGAGGGAGGGGATGTAGGGTTCCGACCAGTGGAGTCCGTCGCGCTTCATGTCCTCGATAATCTTCTCGACCACGAGCGCCCGCTGCTTCTCCACGATTTCAAGCGACTTCGATTTCCTCTGCTCTTTCATTTCAGTCCTTTCCGCGTCAGCCGATGACATCATTATATCAATGCATATGGGCGGCGACCTGATGCCGATTTTCAAAAGGTTGCAGGAAAAAACGACCCCGCAGAATCGCGTCTGCGGGGCGTTGAGAGGGGCGGGTCTACACTGATGCCAGCCGTATGTCAAATTGCCGCCATAAGGCTCAGGATGCGTCTGGTGCGATTTGCGTATTTTCAGCTTGGTTCTTGGCCGTTTCCTGCATACTTGTGACGAGGACGGTGCGCTCGTTATCGACCCAGATGTTGTAGGAGCAGGTGACGAGCGAGATGACCTGCTCCGGCTCCGTCTCGGCATCGAGCACCATGGCTGCACTCGCCTTGGATTCACCGTACCATGCGCGGAAGTCCGTCTCGCCCTCGAAGTCGATGCGCTTGTTGCGCTCGCGACCGTTGACTATCTGCGCGAACCGCGCCTCGTAGGTCATCTTCGCGGTCGGGGTCTGGATGAGCACGCGGGAGTGCTCGCGGGCGAAGCCCTCATCCGTGTAGCTGGCGATGATTCCCATGGGCGCGGCCACCGTGTCGTTCCAGAAGTGATGGCCCATGATGACGGCGTTGCGGCTGGACAGGCCCAGCTCCTCGCAAGCGGCGTCGAGGTAGATGCAGCCATGGGGGTTGTAATTGCCGTAAACGTCATGGCGTAGGTAGTATTCGGGCGCGTCCGCATGGGCTTGCAGGATGGGGGAGTTGACGGATGTGCCGGGGATGGTGACCCAGCCGATGACATCGGGGTTGATGCCCTGCCAGTACGTCCAATCGACCTCGGGGAACCCATCACCGGAATCCTCCACCACCTCGGGGGCGTTGGGTGAAGGGGGAGTGTGAGCGGCCTCCCTGCTCATGAGGAGGAGGGCGACCATGGCTGCGGCGGCAAACAGGAACACCGCCGATGCCGCGAAAGCTATGCGCGATTTCGTTCTCTTCTTCAATTCCGTTCACCTCCTAGCTTCTAATCATATCATCCGTCGTTTCTGGCTTTTGAATCGTCTCCATGAGAAAGACCCGGCACCCCGATTGCAGGATGCCGGGTCTTGAAAAGGAGAGGGTCGCTACTCGGCAGTCGCCGGTTTCTCCTCGCCGCAGAGCGTGCAGACAAGCTTGTCCGGCACGGACTCATCGTAAGCCGGGGAATCGGTGACCTCGCGTGTGAAGCCCTCGCTCACCAGCACCTCGCCGGTGATGGGCACGTTGGTGGAGTACCCGGAGTGACCGGTGTCCTTGATATGCGCATCGGCGATGCCGTCGATGGTCTGCTGGCAGTCGTTGCACACGGTGTGGTAGCTGGTCTTGGTCTCATAGACCGGTGGGACGTTCTCGGTGTGGGTCACCGCGTCGTGATGCACCGTCTTGTAGGTGACCGTCCAGTCGTGCTCGCAGGGCTTCTCGCCATCGACTTGCTCCTGCTGGCTAGTCGGGGTGTCGGAGCCGGGAATCACGTCCGTGCCGCCTTGCCTGCCGGACAGGTAGATGCCGCCGGTGATGAGACCGGCGACGAGCAGGGCACCCGTCGCGATACCGACGAGGATGCGACGCTTGGCCTTGGCCTCACGGTCGGCGGGGGTCTGCGGTTTCTCTCCGTCGTTCAGACGGTTCTTGTCATCCATGGGTGTCCCCCTTTCTGGGATAGGGCGGGCGCTCCCCATTTACATGGACGGAGCACCCGCAGCATGTGCAGTGGGTTAGGCCTCGGAGTCGCCCGAGACATCCCCGTTGTCAGTGTCGCCGCCTTCATCGACTGCGGCATCCTCGGCCTTCGCGGCGCGGCGGTTCTTGATGCCGTAGTAGGCGCAGCCGCACGCGAGCACGGCGAGTGCCGCGATGGAGACCACGATGAAGAAGTCGTTGCCGCCGGTCTTGCCGAAGAACCCGCCGGGAGGTGTGGTGGTCACGGTGACCGTCTGCCCCTCATCGTCGATGTCCTTGTGCTCGGCGACCAGAACCTCGGTGGCCTCGTTGCCCTGCTCGGTCTGCTTGTACAGCTCCTCGAACACCACGAGGTCGTGGCCGTCGAGGGAGGAGGCGTCGAACTTGCCGAGGTCGATGTCGATGGTGCCGTTCTGACTGTTGGGCGTGAACTTGAGTTCGGCGGTGACGTGCTGGTCGTTGATGGACAGCATCTCGCCGGTCTTCTTGTCCATAAGCGTCGCCTTGAGGGTGTATTCCTTGCCCGGAATCAGGCCCTCGTAGGTCACGCGGTCGGTGATTACCGCATCCTTACCGGCCATCAGCGTGTGGTCGCCGTCGGACTTGTCCGTGGCGGTGGTGCCGATGACGGTGGGCACGAGGTTCACGGTCTGCTCCTCGGAGTCGAGGTCGCATTCGGAGGCGACGATGACGGGGGCGGAACCCTCCTCATCCGCGACCGCGTTCTTGGACATGACCTCGAACACCACGATGTCCTTGGTCTCGCCGCCGAGGCGGTCGATGACATCGTTGGCGTTGAAGTGGAAGTCCATGGTCACGGTGCCGTCGTACTTCTCCGGGGTGAACTCGGCGGTCTGGTAGACCAGATGGGAGATGAGGTCTTCGTTGTCGGCGATGAACTTGCCGAGGGCATCCATGTCGATGGACACCGGCAGCTCGCCGGTGGCGGAGTAGTTGAGCACGATACCGGAGTCCTTGAGCACGGCCACGTCGGAGACGGCTTTCTTCTGCTCATCGGTCAGGGCATCGTAGCCAACCTTGCCGGATGCGTCCACGGTGGCGGAGGTCAGGCCGTCCTCATCGGTCTCATAGGTGGTGTCGATGACCTCGAAGGTGCCGTCCGCATGGACGCGCACGGTCTGGGACTTCTTCACCGAACCGTCCTCGGCGGTCTCATCGGAGACCACGATGTCGGCGATACCCTCATCCTCATCCTGCGCGGAGAGTCCGAGCACGTCGAGGAGCTGCTGCATGAACGCCGCGACATCCGCCTCGGTGTACTTCTCGCTGCCATCGCCCGTGAGGATGGGAAGGCCGGTCTCGGCATCCATGAGGATACCGGTCATGGTGTAACCGATGCCGGTCAGGGCGTTCTCGTAGGCCACATCATCGGTGATGGTGGTCTCCGCATCCGCGATGACGTTCTTGTCCCCATCGAGGCCGTCGGTGGCCGTGGTGGAGATGCCCGTCACATGGGCGGTCGTGGTCTGCTTGCCGTCCTCGATGTCGGCGTGGGCCACAAGCTCGACGCCGTTCTTCTCAAGGCTCTCGAATGCGACCATCTCGGTGTCCTGCGGGATGCCGGTGGAGTCGAAGGTGAAGGTCACCTCGACCTTGCCGTCGCTCTTCTCGGGCGTGAAGGTGGTCTCTGCGGTGACGGGCTTGCCGTCCACCTCAAGAGCCTTCTCCGTGACGTTGCCCTCCTCGTCGGTCACCTTCACATGGAGGCTGCCCTTCAAGGTGTAGGTCTTGCCGGGGATGACGTTCTTGTACTCCACGGTGTCGATGACCGTGGTCTTGCCGTCGGTCACGACGTTCTTGTCGCCGTCATGGCCGTCCAGCGCGGTGGTGCCGATTTGCGGGCGGGTGACCGTGGTGGTCTGCTTGCCGTCCTCGATGTCCGCATGGCTGGCGATTTCAACACCGGTGCGCTCAAGGGACTCGAAGACCACGATGTCCGTCTTGTCGGCGATGGTGCGGGAGTCGAAGGTGAAGGTCACCTCGACCTCGCCGCTGGCGGTCTCAGGCGTGAAGGTGGTCTCAGCCGTCACCGGCTCGCCATCCACCTCAAGAGGCTCCGCCGTGAGGTTGCCGTCCTCATCGGACTTCTTCACCTGCATGGCACCCTTCAAGGTGTACTCCTTGCCAGGGATGAGGCCGGAGTATTTCACGGTGTCCACGATGACCGTCTCGTCATCGGTGACGATGTTCTTGTCGCCGTCGATGCCGTCCAGTGCGGAGGTGGTGATGAACGGGTGCTTGACCGTGACGGTCTGCGCCTTATCCTCGATGTCCGCATGGGCGGCGATTTCGACGCCGTTCTTCTCAAGGGACTCGAAGGCCACGATTTCCGTGTCGTGGGGGATGGTCAGGGAGTTGAAGTGGAACACCACATCGACCTTGCCGTCGGCCTTCTCGGGCGTGAAGGTGGTCTCAGCGGTGACGGGCTTGCCGTCCACCTCAAGGGGCTTCTCCGTTACCTTGCCCTCCTCATCGGTCACCTTCACATGGAGGGTGCCCTTCAAGGTGTACTCCTTGCCGGGGATGAGGCCCGTGTACTCCACGGTGTCGATGACCTCGGTGGTGTCATCGGTGATGACGTTCTTGTCGCCATCCGCGCCATCCACGGCGGTGGTGCCGATTTCAGGATGGGTCACGGTGACGGTCTGGTTCTCATCGTCGATGTCGGCGTGGGATGCAATCTCGGTGCCGGAGCGCACAAGGCTCTCGAAGACCACGATGTCCGTCTTGTCCTCAAGGTCGCGGGAGTCGAAGGTGAAGGTCACCTCGACCTTGCCGTCGGCCTTCTCGGGCGTGAAGACGGTCTGGCCCGTGACGGGCTTGTCGCCCACCATCAGGGGCTTGCCGTTGCTCTTGGAGTGGAGCTTGCCGTTCAGGGTGTACTCCTTGCCGGGGACGAGGTTCCGGTACTCCACGGTGTCGATGACCGTGGTCACATCGTCCACGACCACATCCTTGTCGCCGTCGATGGCATCGCGTGCGGAAGTCGAGATTGCCGGGGCGGTCACGGTGACGGTCTGGTTGACGTCCCCGATGTCCTCATGGGTCGCGAGCACGTTGCCGCCGCGCTCAAGGGACTCGAACATGACCAGCTCGGTGCCGGGTTCGATGTCGCGGGAGCTGAACCGGAAGGTCACGTTGGCGGTGCCGTCGGACTTCTCGGGGGTGAAGGTCGTCTCCGCCTTGACGGGCTTGCCGCCGACCTCAAGGGGCTTCGCGACGGCCTCGCCGTCCTTCTCGCCCTTCACCTGCACGGAACCCTTGATGGTGTACTCCCTGCCGGGGACGAGGTTTTCGTGGGAAACGGTGTCGATGATGACCGTCTCATCGTCGGTGACGATGTTCTTGTCATTGTCGATGCCGTCGAGAGCTGTGGTGGAGATGCGGGGGTTGCGGATGGTGACGGTCTGGCCCTCATCCTCGATGTCCGCATGGGTCGCAAGCTCATGGCCGTCGTGCTCAAGGCACTCGAAGGCGACGAGCTTGGTCTTGTCCTTGAGGGAGAGTGAGTCGAACGTGAAGGTCACGTCCACGGTGCCCTCGGTGCTCTCGGGAGTGAAGGTGGTTTCAGCCGTCACGGGCTTACCGTCCACTTTCAGGATTTCCTCGGTGACCTTGCCCTCATCATCGGTCTTCTTGATGTGCAGGGTGCCCTTGACGGTGTACTCCTTGCCGGGGATGAGGTTCTTGTAGGCCACGCGGTCGGTGACGGTCGCCTTGTCGTCAGTCGCCACGTTCTTGTCGCCGTCCGCGCCATCCACGGCGGTAGTGCCGATTTCTGGCACGATGACGGTCACCTGCTGGTTCACGTCGGACTTATCGGTGTGCTCAGCGATGAGGGAGTCGCCATCATCGTACAGCTTCTCATAGACCGTGATGGTCTTGCCGCCGAGGGCGATGGTGTCGATGGTGAACTCCACGACCTCGAACCCGGTGGGGGACTGGGCCGTGAATCGCTTCTCCACGGTGATGGGGTGGCCGGAGGCGTCGAGCAGGACATCGCCGGTCGCGGAGTCGTGAAGCTCCGCCGTCAGCTTGTAGTCGCGGTTCGGGAAGAGGTTCGCGTAAGTCACCTTGTCGGATACCTTCACCTCTCCCATGCCGATGAGCGAGTCGCCGTCCATCGGGTCGTAGGCTTTGGTGGTGATGGACGCCTTCACGTCCACGAGGGTGCCGAAGTCGTACACCTTGCCGTCGCGGCTCACGATAACCGTGGTCTCGATGAGCTGGTAGCCCTCGTTGGCGGTGCAGCGAAGCTCCTCGATGGCGTAGGTGCCGTAGGGCAGTGCGCCCTTGGAGTCATCCGGCGTGGTGCCGCCGAACCAGACGCCTGCGGTGGCGTCCAGCTTGGAGCTGTCGATGACACCCTCGGCATCCAACGCCCAGTCGTTGGCGTTGGTGTCGTGGGTGTGCTTGTTCCAAGAGGAGGCGGAGGAGAAGTAGCCGTTCCCGTCGGTCACGACCACATGGCTCTCGCCCGTGGCCTCGGAGGTGAGCTTGAAAGCGACGCCAGCGAGTCGGTCCTGACCGTCCTCGCCTTTCTTGGTGAACTCAAGGTCGCTGCGCATGATTTGGTTCTCGATGGAGCCGTCATGGTCGATGGGGTTCACCAGCACACCGTCATCGACGATGCGGAACTCATGGACCGTATCGTCCAGCAGGTAGCCTTCGGGAGCCTTGACCTCTTGCACGGAGTAAGTGCCGTAGGGGAGCATGTGCGGGTCGGTCACGGCCTGACCGTCCTTGATGACGAGGGTGTCGATGACCTGATTCTTGGCGTAGGTCTTGCCGTCCACGATGATGGGATTGTCGTTGAGGGATTTCAACTCGAACTGGGTTCCGTCGAAGGAAAGGCCGTTCTGCGGGTCGCTGCCGGTCTCGGAGTCGGTCTTGACGAGTCGCACGCCGCCGCGCTCCACATCGTCCTCGGCAGAGAAGGAGTAGACCTTGCCGTCCTCGCGCACCTGCACGCGCATCTCGGCGGAGGTGTTGAGGTAGGAGCCGTTGGTCTTAGTCTCGCGGATGATGTAATCGCCGTAGGGGAGGGTGTCGGCACCGGTGGTGGCGAAGCCCTTGGCATCGGTCGTGATGACCTTCACGGTTTCGCCCTTGGCGTAGGACTTGCCGTCCACCTTCACGGCGTTCTCGTTGTCGTTGATGATGGAGAATGCGATGCCCTCAAGGGATGCTCCACCCTGCGGGGTCTTACCGGTCTCGGAGTCGAGCTTCTGCACGGACACGCCGCCGCGCTTCACGGATTCGGGAACCTCGGGCATGTTGAAGGTAGTGACACCAGTAAGAGGGGTTTCCTGAATCTTCTGGAAGTTGACCTTGCTATTTAGCTTGTATCCTTCGGGAGCCTTTGACTCATATATGGCGACAGAACCACGAGGTATGGTTACATTACCGCTTGCATCGTGGTAAATCTCATCACCAGAAACAAGGTAATCGTCAGACAGTTCGGCATAACCGTCTTTATCGGTGTGGACTACCCAAGAGCGGGTCGGTTTCACACCGGCCTTCTTGATTGCATCGTAGCTGTCGAAGTCAACGGTATCGAAGTACTCGATAGTGAACTCAGCACCCTCAAGAGATGCGGAGCCTTGAGGCATATTACCTTGTAGCTCGGAGTATTCCTTTTCACCATCATACTTACCGACAACCATGACCATCGGGTCACCAGAAGGTTGGTCGCTCACCTGAGCGGTTGTCTGCTGGCCTCCGCGCACCGTGATTTGCTGGTCGGGGGCGGGCAGATAGCCCTTGGGGGGCTTCGTCTCGCGCACCGTGTAGGTACCCTCGGGAAGCTCAAGGGTGTTGGTGTCGCCGTTGGCGTTGGTGCGCAGCACGCCCATGGACTGACCGGCCGCGTTGTAGACGGTGAATTCCGCACCCTCAAGGGAGTAGCAGTCGTTGCCGTCGGTGATGCCGGGGTTGGCACTGGACTTGTGGATGCTCAGCTTACCGGCGACCACGCGCCAGTCAATCTCGAAGAAGCCCGCACCGGGCTGGGTGTGACTTGTGGGGCAGACAATAGCAACGATTGCCTTACCTGCTGAGACTTGGAACACGCGGAACTGCTGACCGTAACGGTCAGTCCATTCGCTACCATCGCCGTCAACGTCGTTGGGGTTGTTCCAATTTGGATTGCTGTTGAAACTCGGGTCGAGCTGGGTTCCGGCATGGCAGCATAGGAGTGCCAAGTGCATATCATTAGCGATTCTGCCCACGGCAGTATCCTGCGCTGGAATGTCAGCACCGCGCATCAGGCTCGCGCTTGTGGTGTTCAGCTGAGAGAGGTCCACGGGCTGCCAGCCCATGGCCTGTTGAAGGGTCTTGGATTCCCATCTGCCATTGCCCTCGACTGCGGGACGCGTGTACCCGCCCCCCATCCCATAGGAGTTGTAATGATTTACGCCAGTCGTGTAGAAGGTTTGGCCGACCCACGGGGCGCTCTTGAACTCGATTGTCCCGATGTTGTTTATGGACATACGGGGTTCGGGCATACGGAGGAACGAGGCCACGCCCTTGACGAGGTTGTCGGACATCTTGACGCTCATGGCATGGATACCGGCAGGAGCCATGGCGAACTCCAAAGCGCCGGTTGCTGCGTCGTATTCCCACATCTCCATATCAGGGGTGTATTCGATGCCGTTGACCGTCACGCTGTCGATAGTCCGACCGTTGATGGAGTTTCGAGCATCGTCATCGTTTGCGAGCGTCACACGGGTGATGGCGGAGCTGACCGGCACGGAGAGCTTGCCATCATCAGCGACATTACCGGCCACATCGGCGGCGTCGCTATTGAAGTCGAAGGTTGCCACAGCATCCTTGTCGCTTGTGGTGTAGACGAGCTGGATGCGGGAGGTGGAGATGATAGGCTCGCCCTTGTCGTTCTTCTCCGTGTAGGACTTTGGAACGTACACGAGGCCGGTGGCCTCATCCACGATGAACCCATCGCGCATATTCGCATCGGCGTTGTTCTCGGCGGCGAGCCATTCGGTCAGCTTCGCGCCGGAGATGTCGGCACCTGCCCAGCCCACATAGTAATCCGCCTTCGGGTCAACCTCGAATAGCACGGCGTGGGACACGGCCTGCGAGAGCATGGCCTCCCAATGGTCGGACATCCCGTCGCCATCGTCATCCGCCCAGAGCGCGTCAAGCGTGCCCTCGGGAAGTTTGTTTCCGTCGATGACCGTGGTGGTCACGGTGAGCACGTCCGCGCGGGTCAACTCATCGCCCTCGCCGACGTACTGGGCATCCGCATGGTCGCGGATGTAGCTCTCGATGCTGGTGACGGCCTTGCCCTCATCGACATCTACCGCCTTGAGGGCGGCGGAGCCGACCGTGCCGTTCTCGTAGAATGTGGAGGTGACGATGGTGTCACCCTCGACTGTGAAGGTGGCCTTGCCCTCCTTCACATCGACGGCCTTGCCGTCCTCCTCACCCTTGAAGACGGTGATGCTGTCGGAGAAGTAGCCTTCATCAGGGGCGACGTTCACAGTGACGTCAGTGCCGACCTCCACGGCCAGCGACATCTCATCGCTCCCATCGAAGGAGAGCTTGCCGTGCTCGGTCTCGGATAGGGAGACCGTCGCTAGTTCAGGCTCGGCTGCATACGCCGCGAGCGGTGTGAACGCGTTCATCACGGAACTTGCGATGAGCACAGCCGACATGAGCTTGGCGGTGATGCGCTTGCCGTCGAGCTTGCGCGACATCCGCTTAATCTTGCCGAAGATATGTTCCATAAGAGACTCCTTTCTGCTTTCTTGATTTTTTTGACTGTTCCTATATATCTCTAACCGAAGTTGTAGCCGCCGATACCGCCCTCGGTATCCACGTCGGCCTCCTCGGTGTCATCTTCGTCCTCGACCTCGATGAACTCGGGGTCTTGGCATAGCTCCGCATCTCGGATGCGGCGGATGGCCGATGCGGTGTAACCCATGCTCTCGGCCACCTCATCCTCGTCCCATGTCGGGTGGGCGTTCGCGAGGTAATCGTAGACCGCCACGGCGCGGCGGTTGATGGACTTGGTGGTCTCATCGGAGTAGCAAAGCTGCTCCTGCGCGAAGAAGCGCTCGCCGTTGATGAGGTCTTCGCCCTCGCGCCACAGCAGCTTCTCGCCGTCCTTCTTGAGCCATACGATTTCGTCCAGCTCGTCAGGGGAGACGAGAAGCATGGCGCATCCGACCTTGCGCACGGAGGCGGGAACCTCGACCCCCTCCAAGGTCACCTTGCCTTGGGAGGATGCCGGGTTCCCGTCATACCAGTGCTGCACGAGGATGATGCCGTTCTCCTCAAGGGAGCCGAGATAGAGGTTCCAGTCGGTGAGGACGTTCAGCCCCTTGCCGCGATACGGCTCCGAGCACGTCTGCGTGGACGAATCGAACTCCTCGTAACGGTGGCTCTTGAAAAGCACCTCGACCTTCATCTACCGTATTCCCCCTTCCTTGGACCCTAGCGGGTGTTGGCGTGCTCCTCGGGCGTGTTGTCCCCGGCCAGCTTGGCGGAGGACTCGCGCATCTGCTCGGACTCGCCCTTGAGGGTCGCGCCCTGCTCCTTGGCAGCCTCGCGCTCAGCTGCCTTCTCGGCCTTGAAGCCCTCGTTAGCGGCTTTGAGGCCCTTGACCAAATCCCAAGGCTTGACCTCGTACTTCTTGTACGGGTTCTGCTCGTCACCGGCCTTGCCCGTCCAGACCTGAACAGGCTCATCGGCCTTGAAGCCGATGGTGACCTGCTCGCCGGAGAGCATCTGCTGCTTCATGCGCTCGTTGAGGAACACATCGCAGGAGTAGTGGCCGAGGTCGATTCCATTGACCTTGGTGCCCTCCGGGAAATGAACGTAGGCCTTCTCGAAGGTCCGACCGTCCTTAGCGGTGAACTCGTGCGGCGTGAGGAACGCCGCAGGCATCTTGACGTTGGCGTACTTCGCGTTCTCTGGCATGTCTATCACTCATCCTTTCTGTCCATAGAGTGCCTAAGACACCCTATATTGTATATCATCGGCAGGTGGTGAAGGGAAACCACACCATCAGGGTATCGGTTGCCCTAGCGGTTCCTGCTCTTTTCCTCTTTATCCTCAGCCTCCTCCTCGGCATCCATGTTTGCGGCCAGAACGGCAGCCGCCGCCCGTGCGCGGGCCGATTCCCCATGGATGGTGACGGGGCGCTCATGCACCGCGTTCGACACCACGCGCCCATGCGAGGTCACCTGAACCGCCTCGCGTAGGACGGCATGGCCGTCCTCATGCGCGTCAGAATCATCGTTCAATAGAGTCTGCACATCATAGAGCGAAGAGGTTACGGAGACGGTCGTGTCATCCACATCTGGCATCACATCGCGGTCGTGTTCCATCTGAACATCCCTTCTAGCGTTCGTCTCTTCTGGTGGGGCTATCGGCACCGACGTTCTTGTCGAAAAGCTTAGCGGACGCTTCACGAGCCTCCATTGCTGCCTGCTTGAGACTTACACCCTGCGGATGGTCGTCAAGGGATGTTGCAAGTGAACTGCGCTTGAGGGTATTGATGATTTCCAATGCCCGTCCATCGTTTGCGACCTTTCCGAATGGCCCGTATTCTTCCCACGGCATATCGAGGCCGGGGATGACGTATGATGGATACTTGGAGCAATCTTTTATGAACTCCAACGCCTCTTCTTCCGTGACGGGGTTGCTTCCCATCTCTATATAATGGCGTGAGAGAGAGTCGGCTGCGGAGACGACCATGCGCAACTCATTCATATCCGGTAGATAGCGAAGCTCATTCTTTATCCTTGAGTACACTTGGTCGAGAAAACCATATTGCACTAGAGAGGCGATGAAGACATCATCTTTCATCATGAACTTCCTTCCTTATGACTAACGCTCATCCTTGCCGTCAGGGGTGTCGGTGCCGCCGTTCTCCTCTACGAGCTTGGCGGATGCCTCGCGGGCCTCCCTAACGGCCTGCTTGAGGCTCATTCCCTGCGGTCGCTTGCGGTAATCGGAGATGGGCTTGTCCCCGTGGGAGTCGAGCAGGTCATCGACCTTGCGGGAGTCCTCGTAGGTCGCGCCCTTCATGATTTCGTAATCATGGCCGTCCACGGTGACCACGGTGCCGCAGCCCTTGAGGTCGATGCCGGAGGTCTCCCTTGCGTCCACGAGGTTGAAGCGGTAACCCGCCGCGACCGCGATTTTCTCAGGCTGCTGCGAGATGGCGGGGGAGGGCAGAGGCGACTCATGGAGCCAACTGTCGTAGACCTCATCGTAGGTGTAGCCGTAACGGTTGCACAGCTCCTCGAAGATGCGCTCGCGCAGGAGGGAGTCCGCAGCGTCGCCGAGTGCGGTGTAGAAGCCGTCCCCCGTCGGTACCGCCGCGATGGCATCGTCGAATGTGAGGCTCGGGTTGATTCCAACCGCCAGCTCATCGCCGGGGAAGGCGAGCGTGTACCACTCGCGCACGTTATCGGTCTGCTTGATGTCGAGCGCTCCCATGGCACTCGCGAGGCCGTCGTGGCCCGACATGTCCAGCCATCCCGCGCCGACCGGCGACCACCCGCTCGCGATGAGTTCTTCAACTGAATCGAAGGACGCCCCCTCATGGTCGAATCGGCGGGGGAGGCTCGGGTCGGCGAGGACGTCTTGGATGTCCATGACATCTGAATCGACCGTCACGTCGGCGTTTCTGCCGATGAGCGATGCCAGCGCGTAAGGCGTGTATCCGTAGTAGGCCTCGATACGGGGAGATGTCTGCTCCAAGAGGAAGCTGGCGATGACGATGCCGCGCTCGGGATTGTAGTATGCACCGCCGTTCTCCATCGTCTCATTGATGTCGAATGGGATGCCGGTGAGGGAGTTTGTTCCGCCGTGGTGCTCTTCGTTCAGAACGGCGAGATAGCGCTTGAAATCGTCATGGTAGTCGCTCTTGACGGTGCTGTTCAGCTCATCGTAGATTTCATCCACGACCATATCGACGTTACGGGAGTTCATGCGTATGTATTCATCCGGCGGGATGTCCGTGGTGTCCACATGGTAGAACCAGCCGTTACCGATGGCGCACACCGTCTTCCAAGGGTCGTTCGGGTCGGGATTCGCCTCGAAGCGGATGACCCCGTGCTCGATTCCCGCGCGAATCATGTCCTTCGTGATGACATCGTTTTCCAGAGAGGCGAACCCACGGTCTGAGGTCCACGCATCGAACACGTCGCTGACGGTGAGGTTCACGCCTCTGGTCGCTTCGAGGTCGTTCTGGTAGTAAGTCAACTCGGCCATCAGCTCATCGAGGCTGTGTCCGTGGTCTATCATCCATTCGAGCTGGTAGCGCTCGTAATCGGTGAGCATGTCGCATCACATCCTTTCCTTATCGGGCATCTAGCCCGATGTCGTGTTTTTCCGCGCCATCCGCCATCTCGGCTGACGCTGCCTTCATGGCCTGAGCCTCGCCCTTGACGGTGATGCGGTCGTTACCGGGCATTCCGCGCGTGCTGGGCAACTGGTGACACTCGATGGCCCTGTCGAAGCTGCTCGGTTCGGTCGCATCGAAGCCGTACAGATGCGTATCACGGATGTGCTCAATGGGGCACACCTGCTCATGCCCGAGGTAGTCGATGTAGGAGAGGACGCGGTTGCCCTTGCGGCTCACGCGCTCTTGGCAGCACTCGGGGTGCTCATGGGCGAACGCGGCCACCGTGTCGGGAGCGAATCCATGCTCTTCTCGGTATGCACGATGACGGTCCAACTGCTCAATCTTCGCAGCCCGCATAGCCTCGCGCACGGCCTTCTCCTCCTCGATGGCCTGTCTGCGCACCGCATCGCGCTCTGCGACCTCGGTCGGGTTCATCGGTCGAAATGACCCGCAGACCGCATCCTCATCGAGCTTGTAGAAATCCGTCTCGTTGAAGAACTTGGAGGTGTGGTGCCACGACGATTCGTGGAAGAACCGCTCGAACACCTCATCCTTGTGCATGCCCTTGAGCAAGTCGGGGTCGAAGAGCATGTCGAACTCATCGCAATAGGATTGGATGGCCGCGACCATGGCCTTTTTCGTCCATTTGCTCTTCGGCATCTCGCCGTCCTCGTAAGCCTCAGCTGCGCGTCGCGACATCGAGTAGCCGATGTACCCGGAGTTCACATCCATCATCGGAGACCCTAAGAGAGGTCTGGGGTGAAGGAAGGCTGGCACTCATCCTTGCCGTCGGGTGCATCGGTGCCGCCGTTGGCGGAGAGCGCCTGAGATGCCCTGCGCATGGACTCGGCCATGGCTTTCAGGGAGATGCCCCTATCGACGAAGGCCTCGGGGGAATCGCCGTCGCCACCGTTCGGCTCGATGTTGTTCACCGCATCTGCAATCATCTCGTTGCCCGTCTCGGCGAGGCGGTCATGGAAATTGCTGAGAATCGGTTCGCCGTCGAGGTCGAGGGCTTCGAGTGCAGCGTCCACGTTCTCATCGTTCACTTCGAGACCGGCTTCCTCAAGGGCAAATTCAATGTCATCGCGGTACCAGAAGTCGGGGCAGATGACCTCCATACCGGGGGCGGAGATGGCGCGACCCTCAAGGTCAGCCGCCGCGCTGGCGAGGGAGTCGTAGTAGGTGCCGTGACCCCAGTGCCCGGTCTCCTCATCGTAGCCGTGCGCCACGATGAACTCGCGGCTGCCGTCGGCCATCTTGTGCATCACGAGCGCGTCATCGCCGTTGCGGTCGATGGGGATATGATTCTCCTTCCATGCGGCGATTTCTGCGGTCTTGTCCATGCCGTTCTCCTTTCCGGGGGCCTCGCCCCCATGTTCAGCCATGTGCGATTGCACGGCCTTTCTCACGTTCTCGGGGGACGCGATGACCCAACCGTCCTCGGAGGCGATTTGAGCGAACATCTCATCGCGCGGGTCGATTAGCGGAGCATTCTCCTCGCCGTCCTCGATGATGGTCTCGATGCTGTCGGTGATGTAACCCGTGTAGTTCAACCCGCCCACGATGTCCTCGTACAGGTCGAAGTCGGGATTGTCGATGACCGCCAACAGGTTCGGGTCGTCGAGGTGGACGTATGTATTGGCGATGCTTCCCGTGTAGTTATATTCCCACCAGAACTCGCCGGTCTGAGGGTTGTAGAGGTCCTTGCCAGAAGCCAGTGCCTCCTTGACCGCCTGCGGCGTGTCGAGGCGAATGTCCTTGCCGTCATTCACCATGTCCATGTGCTATCTCCTTGCTTTGTTGTACTTGCCCTTGGGCTTGCTATCGAACATCGGCTCTATCGTACCATCCTTCTTGAGCTTCGCCTTGCAGTCGAAGGTCTTGCCCGTGGTCTTGGACTTGCAGCCCTTGAGGGGTACCGCCTTGCCTTCGAGCAGGGATGCGACCTGCTTCGGCGTGAATGTCTTGCCGCACCAGCCCAGCAGCTTGAAACCGCAGCCCGCGATTTGCTTCCAAGTCCCGTCCTCCTGCTTCTCGCTCTTGTTCGAGGAGCAGGTGTAGAAGGGCTTGCCGGACTTCGACTTGCGCTGCACCACGTCCGCGCCGCAGAGAGGGCACTTGCCCACGACCGTGGCCTTGGGCGCGATGTTCGCGCCGACATATGCCGTTTCCCGATGCCCGTTGAAGACCTCGATGACGCTCTGTTGCAGGGCGTTCACATCCGCGTTGCCCTCGGCGATGTCCTGCTGGATGAGCCACCAGCGGGCGGTCACGTCCGCACCGCGAATCTCGGGCGGGAGGAGATGGTAGAAGGCGCGGGCCTTCTCGGTGGAGCGAATCTTGCCCTTCACGTCCTCAAGGTACCCGCGTTCCTTCAACTTCTCGATGATGGAGGCGCGGGTGGCCGTGGTTCCGATGCCGCCGTGCTCGCCCTTCTTTCCGTCGTCCTTCTGCTTGAGGATGGCCTTGACCTCCGGGTCGGTGACGTACTTGGCGATGGAGGCCATGTCGGCGATGAGCGTGCCTTCCGTGTAGGGCTTGGGCGGGGCGGTCTCCTTCTCGGTGACGGCGCACTCGATGCGCTCAAGGCGATGGTCGCCTTCGTCAATCCAAGGGTTGCCGGATGCCGCGTCATCGCCGTCCTCATCGGAGACGTTGCCGAACACGGCCTTGAAACCGGCCTCGCGCACGCGCCGCGCGACGGCTTGGAACTCCCCGCCATCGACCGCGAAGGCACTGGTGCTCACATCGTAGGTGGCGGGTGGGAGGAACTGCATGGCATAGCGCTCGACGATGGCCGTGTAGACCTTGGCCTCATCCCCGGTCATGTCGGCTACGGGGGCGCTGACCTCCTGCGGGATGATGCCGTGGTGCGCAGTGACGTTCTTCTCGTTGAACGCCTTGGAGTGGATGGAGTAGTCGAGCGGCCATATTGCCCCGACGTTCTCCATGGCCTGCGCAAGCACCACCGGTGCCTGCGCGAAATGCTCCTCCTTGAGGTACTGGGAGTCCGAGCGGTTATAGGTTATCGCCTTGTACTTATCACGCAAATCCTGCGTGATTTGCTGGGTCTTCGATGCGGAGAAGCCGTAGCGGCGGGACATGTCGGAGAGCAGCACCGTCAGGTTGTAGGGCAGGGGAGGGTTCTCGACCTTCTTCGAGATGACCGTGGAGAAGGACATACCCGAGCCGTCCAGCTTCGCCTTGACGGCATCGAGGACATCGCGGTCGAAGACGTGCTTCTCACCGGCCAACATGTCCTTGTCCGGCTTGAACTTGAACACCGGTGCTCCCGACGCGTCTGCACAGCCGCCGGTGGCGGTCAGCTCGTAATACTTCCGGGTGACGTGGTTCTCTATCGCCTCATCGCGGTTGACAACCAGCCCGAGGGTCGGGGTCTGCACGCGACCGACGGAGAACAGGCCCCCGAGCCGCTTGGTGGCAAGGCGAGTCTCGTTCACGCCGAAGCATTTGTCGGCCATCTGGCGGGCGTATGCCGCGTCACCGGCAGGGCGGCACTGCTCGTTGGGCACAAGATGCTCGAACGCCTTGACGATGTTCTTCTCGATGTTGTCGTTGACGTAGACGCGCAGCACCTCGCCCTCGTAGCCGAGGTAGTCCAGCACCTCATCAACGATGAGCTGGCCTTCATCGTCGGGGTCACCGGCGTTGATGACGCACTCGGCCTCCGGCAAAAGCGAGTCGATGCGCTCCACCAAGTCTTTCTTGTCCTCGGTCGGCTCCTTCGCCCAATCGTCGATTTGGATGGGCAGCACGTCCAACGACCATGGTTTGCCCCATGCGGGGTTCACCGCATCCGGCTCCACCAGTTCGAGCAGGTGACCGGCGCAGGCGATGACCGTGTACCCGTTGCCCGAGATGGGTAGCCGCGCAGTCTCGGACACCTGCTTACCGCAGATGGCGCGGGCGATGTCGCGTGCGAGCATCGGCTTCTCAGCGATTACCAGTTTGTTCATAAGCGTCCTCCTATTTAGCTTCCAGCAGCAGCTTCCTAGCGGCTGCACCGTCGAAGTTCACTACTTGGTTGCGCTTGTTCACCCTGAGAAGCTCGTTCTCCTTGAGGGTTCTCAGAACGCTGTCGATGAGCGCAGCGCTTGCGCCGGTCTCTTGGATGATGCTCCTTTTGTCTACATCGCCCATCGCTTCAAGGTAGTCGATGACATCGGAACGCTCCGCAAGAGTCTTCTTATGTAGCTCATCCTTGCTGAGAGCGGGTATGTCTTTCTTCGGGGCGCGTTTCAGGCAGTTCGCAGCTATCGCCCCTTCCAAGTCGAACTCTGCATCATTCTGCTTGTCAAGATGCAAGCCCAGCTCAAGACCTTGACCGAGACCGAGATAATAGTAGAAATCCTCATGCTCGTTCGCGAAGAACCTGACGATAAAGAGTTCCGGGTCAGCGCCGTCTGGGAGCGGCCAAGGACTTATGAGGGAGTAGCGGATGAGCGCTTCCTGGAGTTTGTCGATTTGAGTGCCGTCCTCGTCGGGGAAAAGCAAGCGGCACAGCTCGATATAGTACCAATAGCTGTTGAGAGTTCCCTTGGGGAAGTTCTGTTTCACGTCGCCGTAAGCCATCGCTATCGCGCTCCCTTGTCTTGAACACGCCCGTCCGTGCCATCCTTACGAAGTTCTGCGCTCGCGGCACGCGCGGCCTTGGCTTCCGAAGCAAGCTCGTAGCCGCGCTGACCTGCGGTTTCGCTCTTGACTATGCACTGCGGTCGGCGTATAATAGTCCTATTGAGGTCGGGTTCGACGATGTGGCTCCGAAGCAAGTGTAGCTTCGCAAGTGCATTGAGTTCCCGGCCTCTTTCTTCGTCATAATAGACGACCCTATCGGGCGTGATGAGGTTGTCGAAGTAGCGGGGGAAGTTCGTCCTGCCGTAGACGGCCAAGATGAAATTGGTTTCAATCTCGCCCGCCTCGTAGTAACCGCGCCCGTCGGGACGCACCGCCATGATAAGGGGCAGGTCATCGCAATCCACATCGCGCAGCACAACGAGCATGGTGTCCTCACGCGCGGGGCTGTCGCAGAGCATCACGGGATGCTCCACCAGCTCGGGCAGGCGCTTCATCTGCTCAACGGTGAGTCCATGGCGGTGGGGGTCGTAGCTGCTCTTCGGTCGGATGGCATCGCGCAGGTGACGTTGGGTGTAGAGCATCGGCAGCGGGCGGAACCCGGCCTGCACGAACAGCTCCGGCGTATCGCAGAACTTGACCGCGCTGGAACGGGGATACTCCCCGCAAGTGACGGCATCGACCTCATCGCCGAAGCGAAGGTACTCAGCGCACTTCGCGGCATGCCCCATGTAATCCAGTGCCTTATCGTCGCCGTCTTTCAGATGCACCCCGCCGCGCGGGTCGAGGTAGGTGACGCGCTCGCCCTCGGGCATCGCCACCGAGTTCTCATACTCGCGGATGGTCAGGATGACCTCTCGCTTGTTCATCTCATCTGGCATATGGCCTCCTTTCCCTGTGGTCTGATAGTTTCCAATATGTATAGTTGGGGCGGTTTCCCACCCTTCCAACAGCCTTCGGGTCGGGTTGAGAACCCTCCGGCCATTGAAAGCGTGGAAAACCGCTTATTCTCTACTCCAACTCCTCGCGCTCGACGGCCTTATCGCCATGGCTCTCAGAGCCGAGCTGGGCGGATGCCTCGCGGGATTCCTTGGCTGCCTCGTGGACGGAACCGGACTTCGCGGCATCGTCCTTGAGGTTCATGGACATGCCCATGACCTCCTTCTCGCGCTTGATTTCGTCGAGGGTCGCGCCCTGAGCGGCGCTGATATGAAGAGCGCCAATCTGGTTCGCGCTATAACGCGGGTCGGCGATGACATCAAGAATCTCATTCGTGACCCACCCCTTGTCGGCTGCGGCGAGGTAGATGGACTCCATCTGGCCGGGTTTGAAGGTGCCGTCGGCGAAGCGCGTCACCGTCTGGGTATCCAGTCCATAGGTCATGCCGGTGCGCATGGCGTTCATGACTTCGGCGGGCTTGGTCGGGTCGCACAGCACGTCAAGCTGCTCGCTCGTGAAGCGACCACCCGAGATGGCCGAATAGAAGCCCCAGACCTGCTCCATGGAGAGGTCGGGGTTCAGCAGGCGCTCGATTCCCGGCTTTTCCATGCCCTCGGTGAGCGCCATGGTGATAACGTTCATGTGGTCGGCGGTGTAAGTGCCGTCCGCGTATTCCTCCAAGGCGTCCATGGGGACATCGGACTTGAGGGCGTGACGCACGACCTCCATCTGGCGTGAGTCGAGTTTCAGCCAGTCATGCGGGAACACGATGTCATGGATGGCGGTGGTTTTCATAAGCTCACGGGCCTGATGTAGATGCTCGGCGGTGTACTCACCGTTCGAGAGCGTCTTGAAGACATCCTTTTTATAGGGGCTTGCGTTGTGGTCGGCAAAATCGGTATGCACGGCGATGCGGCGAAGCTCGCGCATCTGGGCATGGTTCAGGTGCGGATTCGCGATGTTCTTCCCGATGACATCCGCATCGACGCCCACCTCGAAAGCCTTGCAGATTTGGTATGCCTGCCACTCGGTGAAGTCTCCCTGCGAGAGGACTTTGGCTGCTGGCAGGCGCAGGTTCACGGGCAGGTTGTTGAACGCCGTCATGACGTTCTCAATCTGGTGCCCGTTCAACGCGTCCTTGATGTCGCATTCGTCGAGCGGAAGCACCTCGAAGCCCGTGAGCTGGCCGTCGAGGCAGTAGCCGAGGTCTACGGGGACGTACTCACCGGACTCGATGATGTCCGAGTCGATTTCCGCCTCGGGCACGAGGCCCATGGCGGTGCGCAAATCCTCTGGCGTGCCGCCATAGTCGAGGATGGTGTGCATCGTCTCCTCGATAGCGCCTTGGATGTCCATGGTGTCCGCATCGTCGGCCACATCCGCGATGCAGTAGCGGGGGAAGTAGTCGCCGACGATGGTGTATCGCGCGATGGTCGTGTCGCTCGGTACAGTGTAATCGACGTTACCGAGGTCGAGGCGCAGTAGTTGCAGTACATCGGGGATGTTCTTGTCGTATGCCATGGTGTTTTCCTACCTTTCTACCATGATGGTCTTCTATATACCTACACGATGGAGGGGTCTTCTCGTGCCGGTGAGCCGGTGTCGCGTCCCTCGGCCAGTTTCTCGGAGGCGGCACGCGATGCCTGAGCCTCCCCCTTGAGGGTGACGCGGCCATCCTCCGAGCGGGCTTCCTCGCGGCGCTGTCCCGTGCGGATTGCGATGACCTCCTCGATGCCGCTGCCGGGTTTGCTGACCTCGGTGAAGTAGTCGGCTACGCGGGACATCTCATCGACTGAGAGGTCGCGATTCTCTCCGGTCTCGAAGTCGAACCCGACGGCCACGAGGTCGCCGCAGAGGATGGAGTACAGTTCTCCCTCCTTGACCGGTGAACTGTAATCCATCATGGAGAGGTACCCGGCCTCTTCCATGCCCTTCGTCGCGTACACCGCGCGGTTGGGCGGGCAGGTGAACAGGCCCTCCTCATTGACGTAGAGGCTGATGCCCTCGCCGAAGATGACATCGAACGGCTCGATGTTCCCGCCGACGAGGCGTTGCAGGTCGTGTAACGTGGAACCCGCCTCATCGACCTCGATGTCGATTTCGACCGGGTTCCCGTTTGTCGGGATGAGCATGCCCTTCATGTCACAATCCTCCTTCCTAGCGGGCGTCCTGCCCACGATTTGAATGGTTTCCGTTATCCGCCAGCTTCGCGGAGGCGCGGCGGGCCTTATCCACTTCGCCCTTAAGCGTCACGACCTTCTCTGGTTCTCGGCGTGGAGCGTCCTTCTCGTACATAGCGCGGGCATTCGCCACCGCCGTGCGTGCGGCTTCCTCCGGCACACCCATGCGCTTGACGATGTGGCGTAGCATGGATTCATCGGAGCTGAGGTGGAACGGGACCTCGAAGCGGCTGTCTTCCTGCGCCTCGGCGATGATGGCAGTAAGCTCGTTGCGCCACATATCGGCTTGGGATTCCTTGAGCGCATCCATCGAGGGGTATCCGTGACGGGAGAGCAGTTCATTTAGGAGGTCATCGGAGATGTAGTAGTCGGAGTCACTGTCAGTGAGGTCATAGTTGCCGACGAGCACCCACCATCCTTCCTCGACTGGCTCACCGATGACGTAACTCGACATCGACCCCTCTTTCGCATGGAATCCGAAGCCGTAATCCTTATAAGTCCCGCACTCGGTGTAAGATTCAAGTTGCTCGCGGGCGGCACAAAGGCGCGCATAGACCTCCTGCAAGTCATCGCCCCTGATGGTCCAATCCGGCACACCGCCATCGAGGCCGAGTGCCGACATCTCTCCGATGCTATCGCCGATGGAATCCATGCCGAGCAGGGTGGACATGAAGTAGCGGGAGACGAACTGGCCCTCGGGGAACTTTGCGGGGTCCTGCGACACGTCGTAGAACTCCACCAGAGGGAGGCCGTGGCCGTAGAGCTGGCAGTCGTTGATTGGGATGCCGAAGCTGCCGTTCGACAGGTCCTTGCCGTACACGAAGCCACCGCCCGCCCCGTAGCGCTCGCCCTCCTGAACGAGATGCACGCGGAAGCGTCCCACTGTGAAATCGGCAAGAGGGTCGGTGATTTCACCCTCGCCGATGGCATTCATCAGTTCGGTGTACCAGCCGCCCATCTCCGCCTCATCCTCGATGAACTCGCGCACCTTGTCCGCGAGGGCTTCACCGGCCCCACTTGATACATAGGGGTCGTTCTCGACCGCCTGAACCAGACGCATGAGCGCGGTCGCATCGTAGAAATCCATATCGCAGTTCTCCTTCCTAGCGGGCGTCGCGCTCGCGGTCGATGCGAGATGCGATGTTCGTTTCCATGGCAGCCGAAGCCGCGCGGGTCTCGGCTGCCATATCGGAGAGGGAGGGGGCGCGATGGTGGTCGTTTTGAGAGGGGATGCGCATCTCGGCAGGAATCATGTGGCGTTGGAGGTCATCCTTGCCGTCTTGCTCATCAGTGCCGCCGTTTTTCTTAGAGAGCATGGTGGAAACCGCATGAGCCTCCTCGGCGGCGGTTTTCAGACTAACCGGGCTGGTCTTGGCGCTCTCATTGCCCTTCTCGCCTTCGGCGTCCCGCGCGAGCCAATCGGAGAGCTGCGGCGGGACCCCGTTCCTATCCTCGAAGTCGAGCGCCCAGAGGGAATCATCGAGCTTTTGATTCCATCCGGCGATGGTGAGGGACGCGGAGGGTTCGATGGTTGCGGCGCGGTCCGAGATGCGCACAGCGTCCTTCAACCCGTTGAGGACATCTGCGGGGACTTCATAGGGGACACCTGAGACATCATGCACGGTCGCAGTTACAGCGCCCGGAGCGACCTCGGCGCTCATGATGGCGGATGGCGTGAACTCTGCTGCTTCGAGAAGCGGGTCGATGGCCGGTGCCTCGTACTCCTCGGCAGGGCATCCGAACGCAAGCTCCATATAGCGCGGGGTGGGGCACAGGTCGGGGTCCTCCCACAGGTCGCGCATGGCGGTGTCCACTGACTCGGGGGAGCCGTCGTACTCCTTCCCGCCGCTGGTGAACGGCTCGCCGTACCACGCGTCCTCGATGACATCCAGTGCCTCCTCACCGGCATCGGTGAGCTGGCGGACCTCGACATCGACCCCGCCGTCGTGATGGTAACCGTGGATGAACAGGCCGCCGTTCTCATCCCAGACCTTGCCGATTTCACAATCCTTGAAAACGGAATCGGGGCCGCTCATCATGTCATCGAAGTCCCTGTACACGGTCAGACCATGGCGCGTGCCATCCCAGCGACCGATGGAGCCTCGCGCGATGATGCGGTTACCGCCGAGCGGGTTATCGTAGGAGGACAGCGGGTTATCGGAGCCGTCTAGGAACGCCTTCAATCCGGCAAGTTCCTCGGAGCGGTCGATGTCCATCATGTTCATCGCGTTCTCGAATATCTCCTCCTCGGTGTAGCCCTCAAGAACCTCTTCCACGGTGATGCCTTCGCGGCTCGCGATTTCCTCGATGGAAATCTCGCTGCCCTCAGCGCCGTAATACACGCCCTCATCGAAGACGATGCGCTCTTTCGGTGTCTTATCCATATCCATGCTCCTTCCTAGCGGGCATCCTGCCCGATGTTCTCATGTGCGTCGTTATCGGCCAAGGCAGCCGACGCCTCGCGGGACTCCTTCACGGCGGCTTTCAAGCTCACGGGTTCATCACTCCCATGTGCCTCGCTTGCGTCTGCGCTGCGAGCCTTGTCAAGAGCGAGGCTGTAATCCTCTTTCACGCCGGTCTCGGTGCCCTCACGGTAGTGAACGGGCATCCACGCCGACCCGACGAGGTCGTAGGTCTCGTTGACCGTGTATCCGTCAGGGTCGGGCTGGCCCTCGACCTGAAAACCGCGCACCATGGAGAGCGGCAGCACCGCATCCTTCTCAAGCCGGATGTCGAGCATGCCGCCGCAACCGGCCCACTGGTTGAAGATGCCCACGGTCGCGTAATCTTTCGGAAGCACGAGGCTGTCTTTTGCCTCGTTTCGCTTCTCGATGAAGTCGAGCATCTGCTGACCGTCCATGCGCACGAGGGCGCATAGCTCGCTCATCGCCTCGCTGCTGTTCTCATCTATCTCCTCGCGGACAGAGCGGATGAAGGCGTTATCGGCATTCCCGTACACCTCCGCGATGCTATGGCCCTGCTGGTTGACGAGATAGGATAGGGCGTTGTCCAAGTCCTCGGCATCCACGTCCTCAAGGCGGGGTTCGCGATAGTCGTTGCCGAAGGCGTTGACGATGCTGCCCATGTCGAAGTTCCGCTCCGCCTCGGTGGCGAAGAAGACGTTGACGTTGAAGGAGGAGCGGGAAAGCAGGTCATCGAGGTTCGCGTCGATACCCTGATACCCTGCGGCCTCAAGGTCACCCCAGATGTCATCGGATTCATCCCAATGCTTGCCCAGTCCGTCAGGTGCGGACTTCGCATCTTGACTGATTGCCGTGAGCAGGGCTTCCTCCATGGGTGTGGTGAAGTAGTAGTCCTCTACGAGGCTCACTTCCAGATAGGCGAGCGGACTTGCATAACCATCCCTCTCGAAGTGCTCCATAGCGTTGAAGAGTTGGTCCGGGGTGATGCTGTCGTTGTAATCCCAATAGGCCTCATAGCGCCCCTCGCTGTTGCAATGCTTCTCAATCTCGTCGCGCAGCCATGCGATATAGGCCTCGCGGTTCTCCTGTGCCATCCGAATCACTCCCTCCTAGCGGGCATCCTGCCCGATGTTCTCATGTGCGTCGTTACCCGCCAAGGCAGCCGACGCCTCGCGCGACTCCCTCACAGCGGCCTTGAGGCTCACCGGTTGCTCTGGCTCGCCCATGACCTCCTTCGCGTACTCCGCGATGCCCTTCCCGGTCTCATGCCTGCAATATGAGTCCATCTTCGGGAGCAGGGCAATGCGCTCCGCATCATCCAGCGGGTAGCTCAGTTCATCTATCCCGCCGTCTGCGCGGTTCAGGGAGATGTCGAGGTGGGCGGCGACCGCACCGGTAACCATGTCGTAATCGACGTAGATGTTGAGGTAATCGTCGTTGTCGAGCGAGCACACGTCCGTCCCGAACACGGCATCGCAGTTGAACGTGACCGGGATGTAGAAGTTCAGCTTATCGCCGTTGTCGGCAATCTCATCATCGAACGTGATGAGGTCGAGTGGCAGCGGGGCAAGGGCCTCCTCCGCGGGCATACCCAGCGCAAGCTCCGCATAGCGCGGAGTGGATACGAGCGCGGGGTCGTCCCATATGGCGTGGAAAGTCCCGCGCACCGCGTCGAAATCGCCACTGCGGGAGGCGGCCAAGATACCGTCCATGGCCCGCTCCCCCTCGTCGGTCAGCTTGCGGACCTCGACAAGGAGCGGCGAGTTATCGGGCCACTTCCCGGAGAAGAAAAGATGGCCGTCCTCGTCCCATATCTTGTCCACGCGATGCAGCGGCGAGGTGTGGGTGTGGAGCAAGTCATCAAGGTCATTGAGGTTGAACTGCACGAAGCCGTCATCGTAGTTGACAGGGCTGTAACGAACGAGGATGGACTTGCCCAAGAAGGCGTCCAGCGCCTTCTCATTCGAGCGCCAATCCATCTTCATGAGGTCGAGCAGGTCGTCCTCGCCCATGTCATAGCTGATGGAATCCTCGAACTCCGCGTCCGTCATGGGGGAATAGGAGTCGCGGGTCTCGCGCAGGTAATCCAAATCGTACTTTTCCGCGTCAAAGATGACGCGCTGCTTGGGGATTCTCGCCATGTCTCATCGCCTCCTTCATGTGAAAAGGGCGGGCGGGATGAACCCGCGCCGTCCGGTCATCGTCTTATCTAATGCTCGGTATCCCCGTTACCGCGCTCATCCTCGCGCTCGGACATCTGGTCATCATGACCCTCCTGTTCGAGCTTGCCCGACGCGTCGCGGGTCTCTTTGGCGGCTTCGGAGAGGGTTGGCGCATCATCGCCCTTCTCGGGCATGAACTCACGCCAGAACTCGTTGAACGCAGCCTCGTAGCCCTTCTCATTCACCGTGCGCACCGCCTCGACGCTCATGGCGCAGGGATTCGGGAAATCGTAACCAGATTCCTTGATTGCCTCGAAGTCGCCGCTCAGCTCACCATCTTCAAGAATCTCATCGTTTGAACCGAGGGCATCGTAGAGCGGCGCGTCCATGGCATCCTGAATCGCGGTCTCGGCCTTGGTGGCGAAGTCCTCGATGTCCATGTTGTTGTCATCGAAGTCGATGGTGCCGCCGTCGAACACGTCGTCATAGACCTCATCCGCGAGCGCGTACACGCCAGCCTCCTTGAGGCCTTCGAGTGCGGCGTACTTGGCGATGTCCTCCTGATGGTTGTACATGTCTTGCGTGAAGCACTCGTATTGGGCCATCTTGGTCATTCTCATGAGGTCGCCCTTGCAGCCCTCCAACAGGCCTTGGGCATCTGCCTCCTCAAGCCACTCGTAGTTGTCGGGAAGCCACTTGAGCAGTTCATAGTTATAGAGGTCTACGTTGGAATCGGCAATTTCGCCGAAAGCGTCGCCGATGTTGCCGGTGTAATCCGTGATTTGGTCGCCGTACTCGCCGAGGTCGAAGCTCGCCTGCAAGTCCTCGATGGAGGTGAAGCCCTCGGGGACCGGCGGGTGCTCGAACTCATGCTTTGCCTTGCGTTCCTCCTGCACGCGCTCGACCTGCTCCTTGACCTCACCAAGCTCGTTGTCAAGGGTCTCCGCGATATCGGAGATTTCAGAGGTCATGAGTTGCAGGTCGTTTTTGAGCCAGTCAAGGGTCTTATGGCAGGACTCGTAGGCGCGGATGGCCTGAGACGGCTTCTCGAAACCGAGTTCGTCGGCGAAGGTATCTACGAGTAAGCCATCGACCGCGAGCGCGTCGCTCGCCAGCGCGGCGAACACGTCCGTCGCGGTCGGCTGGCCGTGGACATCGGGGTTGGACTGGTACGTGGTGGTGAAGGACTCGATGCCGGGCTTGCTGAACTCGCAGGTGTACTTGCGGTGCTGGGTCGAGAAGTCACCCGGACCCTCGTTGATGATATTGAAGTCGAATTGGGAGAGGAGGTCTGCGACCCCCTGAGCTTCGTTGTAGTTTGGCATGGCGGCTCCTTTCCAAGGCTTTTGCGATTGCCCAATAATATATTATTAAAGAAAAGGGACGGTGCCGAAGACCGTCCCTTTTCGGTTGATGGTGACATTTTCTCGGTGAACGGTTAGCCTCCCAGAATCTCCCTCGCCCAAGAACCGGACTTTATGAGGGCGTAGATGAGAAGGAATGTAATGGCAAGGAACTCCAAAAGCACCAAAACTGATGCTGAGGCGAGACCGGCTGTTCCAGTGGCGGGAATCGACATCAGGAAGAGGATGGAAGCACCACCCGTGACACCGCTTGCTGTCGTCATCGTAGCCAAGGCGTGAGGGTAGATGACCAAGACGAACATCATGACAGCACCAGCGAGGACAGCGGCAGCGAAGTTTTTGAGAAAGCCTATGCCCATCTGTCGAGTCTCATCAAACCCGAGCAGGGCTATGGGAATAGAAGAGAAGGCAACCATGGCATAGATTTGCCAAGCTCGTGCATAAGCGACGATAAATGCGACCATGTACGCGACGATTCCACCGACGATGCTAAGGATAGACGCTACGAGTGTCAAAAAACAACCGCCTATCGTGAGCTTATCCCAAGTTTCCTCGGGGATACTCTCAGTGGTCAATGCGCTCTCGAAAAATCCCTTATTGCTGCCCGCAGTACCGATTTCTGGGATGATGTTATCGACGGCTATCTTGTAGATAGCCTGCATGATGTCGAGAGAGTTGATGATGAACCAATGTATGAGTACGTAGACGACTGCGAGAAACACGATGTCTTTCACAGCAGGAAGGGTCGCAGTAGAGTCAATACGCTGACTGATTTTCACCAATTGCACCAACATGAAGAGTGCAAGGATGGACTCCGCAATGGGAATGATGGCTGTCTGATGGATGGTTTTCGTAAGTTCATAGGCATCAACGCCAAGCAGGGAATCGAAAGGCGCTGTGAGCATGTCGGAACTGCCGATTTTCAATGCAATGTCATTGTACAAGTTGAATCCCCAACATGACATGTCGAGAAGCCATTCGCAAACCATGTTCTTGAGGTTTGTACCAACATCCCAAAAAGGTGCCGCATAGACCGGCTGAGGAAAGAGCAATGGCACAGTTGCGACGATTAGTAGGATGATGATGGAAGTAGCCCTACTAGGGAGCCTTTTTTTAAGACGGGAAATTGTCTTGATTGTATCTTCTTTCATATTTCAGTCCTTTCTACTCCGTCATCGACACTACAACTCGAAGTTATACGATTTGTCAGAAAGACTATATGTGACGGCGATGGAAACGGGTGTTTCGGTGTTCAAAGTGAATGTAGTGGAGATGATGCCCTTTTCGTAGTCGATGACAGCCGTTTTCTCCCATGCAGCCTCACTAGCTGTTGGGAAATGGGAAGCACACCAAGAGCTTAGGTCTTCGGTGAGTTTCGTGACATCGCCACCGAAAAGACTGGTCATCTCACTATTCAATCCTTTCACGGTGATTGATTTAACCGGGTCTGCACACTCATAGAGGCTATCCTTCTTTGAGAACATAGAAGAGGAGGAGAGAGTCGATGTCGATATGGAGCTACCTTCGACATCGAGGGCGATTGTATAGGTCGCGATATGCGTTCCGGTATCCGTGAGGAAGACCACGGTGTCGATTTCAGCATCGGCACCATTCGTGCCGTACTCCACCTTTGTAATGGCGTAGGGGTGCGTCTTCTCGACCCCGTTTATGGTCTCCACATAGTAAGTGTCGTAGAACCGTAGGGTGTTCGTGCCGGTTTTATCGGACCAGATGCTCGAACTCATGGTCTCGATGAGCCTCTTAACCTTGTCATCGTATCCCTTAATCGCCTCTTTCTGGGAATCGCTGAGCTTGATGTCTTTATCGGATTCCGAGGAAGAGGTTTTCTCGTTGTCCGGTTCAACTTGCTCAATGGATTCTTCCTCGGCGCGGCGCTGTGCCACATTCATGGCACTGGTCACGGAGAAACCGACGAATACGATAAGCACGAAAAGTGCTAAGAGAGATGTCTTTTTATGCTGGGAGACGATAGCTTTGATTTTATCCATATGAGTTCTCCTTTACGTATATCAATGCGGACCGAATCCCCAACGCACCTCGTGATAGTTGCCATAGGTCGCAATCCATTGGTCTAGCGGGGTATCCGTAATGGAACCGATATTATCTCTGACCATGCCGTTGCCCATGTAAATACCAACATGGTAGGAGAGTTTACGTCCGTCGGGGGAGTAACCCGCATATGGGTAACCGTTAGTGACGTACTTATCCACGGCGATGAGCATTCCGACTTTCAGTTCGGAGCGGTCTGAACTGTGACAGTAGCGATAGTACATGTCATCGGCATTACCACCGATGTATCCGAATCCGGCGTTGTAATACACCTGCGATACCCACATCGCGCACCAGCCTGCACCCGGTGAGGGGGTGGTTAATGCGTTGTCGTGTATTGCCTTTTGCCATGGTTCGGCATTCTCATAATCTGCTCCGCCGCCGGTTCCTCCACTATTGAGCTGCGCGAGAAACTTATGCGCTTCATCAAGTCGTCTGTAAAGTCTGGAAACATCGTCGCCGTAACTTATTTTGCTGCCACATCGTTCATGGCAAGCCATAAACGAATATGTCACAAGGTCAACGTCGGTGGATGTTTTTATTTCTTCGCCACTGCGGTAGAAATCGTTTCCAAAGCGCTCTTCATATCCCCTTTCGTAGCGGTAATATGAAGGAGCGTTGGCTAGATGGGTTTCCCAGTCGTTGACAAAATATCCGGTTCCCTGTTCACCTGAGAATGTCCACTCCATCTGTGCGGAAACGGTGCTCCAGACTTTCCCATTATTCGCACACCAGCGTAGAAAATAATTCTTGTTGGTACCACTTAGCTGGATAAGGCCGATGGAGTCGGTTCCGTAACCGTCATCACCACCAAGACCGGGGTCAAAACCTGAGTTCTCCTGCGACATATTACCGAGGATACCGGCAATAGCCTCGTTGGTGTACCCATAACCTTTAAGATAAGTCGCCACCTCAGCGGGAACCCCCGTTAAGGTGCCAATGCTATTTTTTTCCATCTCCGTATTCGCACCGCCGCCGAGAATTGCGGAAAGGAGAATGATGATTAAGAGGAGTCCGATGAGAATAAAGGGTGAACCAATAGCGGCAAGAAAGCCGCCCTTTGAGCCAGATGCAAGGAAGTGGATACTACTTTTAGCGGCACTGGCCGCTTGTTTGCCTTTCTGTGCGTTATGGACGGAGGTATAGACATTTTTTTTGAAGTACCCTGCGGCCTGAGCCTTGCGCTTCGCCTCTACCGTGTTCGCCGCCTTCTTCGCGGACTTCTTCTCGGAGAGCTTTCCGAGGCTCTTATCCGATGAGAGGGGGTTCTTTCCGCCGAGGCGCTTCTTCACGCCCTTCACGACATGGTAACCGGTCCTCGCGCCATCGTATACGTTATCCACACCCTCAAGCTCGGAACCTTGAAGGGCGTTGCTCACCGCACCTCTTGCGGCTGCCTTACCGGCACCCTTCGCAGCGCCCTTGATGTCGAGGGATGCAGTCTTGCCGCTGATGCGCCTACTTATGGCACGACCTGCGCGGTACGCGCCCTTGCCGCTGTTATAAAGGTCATCAGCGCCCTCAAGTTCTGAGCCTTCCAGAGTGCCATGGATGGCGTTGTGCGCCATGACGGCGGCACCGGCTTTCCCGGCCCTGCTCTTTGGAGATGCCCCATTAGATGCGGAACCGCCTTTGCCGCCTTTCCTGCCGTTGGTGACGGCGGCGAGGGCGGCGCTGGCGGCACCGCCCGTCGCTGCCTTCTTGCCGACCGAGTAAAGGCCGCTCTTCAACGACTTCTCGCTCTTGTCGGCGCGGTCCACGATGCCGGTGTTGACGGCATCCGTCATCTCCGTCTGCAACAGGGATTGCGACATGTCCTGCTTCTGGCCGGATGTCGATACGAAATCAGATGGCTTCATTGACGTTCACCGTCCTTTCCCGGCTTAGATGACCTTGCCGTCCTTCTTCTTGGAGCCGATTTTCAGCTCCTTGGTCTCGTTGGGGTTGGTGCTGAACAGGTCGTAGAGCACGTTGCCAGACGGGAACTTGCCGCGAATCGGCACACGCGCGTTGCCCGCGATGAGCAGGCCGTCACCGGCCTCGGCGGACTCGTCGATGCACTCCTCCTCCTGCTCGGAGAGGTTCAGCAGTTCCACCCAGCGCATGCGGTCGAGCGGGGACTGCTTGAGGAGCATGATGAAGTCGGCGTTGAGCACGATGTTCTGCGCGGCCTCGTTGTTGAGCATCGCAACCGCGTTCTGGGTGATTCCAGATCGGAAGAGCACAC
>OIEC01000070.1_pt1 | contig 53638 bp, 53 predicted proteins | sample 1604801 | NCBI WGS metagenome assembly OIEC01 (sample SAMN01760940, study PRJEB22395) | human gut metagenome | reverse complement strand
CGAATTAGGGTTCTAAAAATTCTTTTTTAGTGTCCACTTTTTATTGACTTATTCACTAACTTCTAATTAGTATCTTTTTTTATCTTTTAATACTTTCATTAACACTATCTATTTCAGGATAAAATCTAGCATAAATTCTCTTAATTTTTTCCATCTCTTCTTTAACTTGTTCATTATTATAACCTTCAGCAAGTCTTGTATTTTTAATAATCTCCATTAAAGTATTAAATTCAATTTTAGGACTATTAATACTTTTTAATATCTCTTCTTTACTAGTATCTTTACCATATATTTTAGTTATTTCTTAACTAAACTCAAAATCATTATGTTCTTTATTAAAAAACTCATTATTAACTAACTCATTATTTAAATTTCTATATTTAAAATCAAAAACACCAACACTAGAATCATTTGGAAATACTCGGTTATATTCACTAATTGGAACCAAAAAATATCTATATAAATCAAGTGCATTATAGTCCTCTTTTAAAACATCTTTACCATTTTTCTTATAACTATCCCAAGTAGGATCCATTATATAAAATCCATGTATATTATATTTATCATCATCTATCCTAGCCATCGCACGACTATGGTGTTCATAAGTACCATCATCATTATAACAGGTAACACCAAAATCACTTACACTAACTTTATCATCAATATTAGACATAATTTCCTCTAACATAGCCGTATACCCAGCACACACTATATAACCACTTCTAATAATTTTATAAGGATTTCTTGATTCATTCTTCTCATTTGGACTCTCTTTATAAGAAAAAGACTTAACTAAATCATAAGCGAAAGTTAACCTTTCTACTGGAGACAAATCATAATCAGTAATAACTTCTTTATAATACTTCATGCTTTCAACTAATCCTCTATAATCTTCATAACTAGACTTATCAATAACAGAAAATTTAACACTCAAATCAACTTCTTTACTAAGTTTATCTAATTCTTCATAGTCATAATCTAAATACTTTATTTTTTCTTTATCTAATATATTTTTACCAGGTAACTCCATATTAATAATAACTTCTTTAACATTATAGCCCTTATTCTTAAAAAACATTACAAAATCCTTTGAAATATCCATATTCTTAGAAGAAACTTCAATAGTAACATCTTTTCCATCAAACATAATTTTAAATTCTTCTTTATTCCCATTAATTTCTATTAAATTAATATTATCACTTTTACACTTTAATACACTATCCATATATTTAAAATCAAATGTATTTGTTGTAACACTAACACTATTTTTATTCGTTTTAGTTATAGTATTTTCTAATTCTAGTCCATTATAATAACCAATATTCTTTTCCCCATTATCTATTAAAATAAGTCCATCAATTTCTGGAATCGAAATAGAATAATCCTCAAAAATGAGCTTTTTAATACTTGTATTATTAACTATATAATCTAAATTCTCTTTATTTAAAAAATTAATACTACTAATTGTTAATTCACTTAAGTTCTTAAATTCTTTTAACCAAGAAATATCATTTTCAATAATAGCTTCAGGAATATTTAACTTAGTTATACTTCTATTCAAATTTTCTCTAATTAATTTAATAACTTTTTCAAATGGAAAAGGACACTTCAAAGTATTATTTGAAGCATACATATTTAAATCAACAAAGTAGTCTTTATTTTTTAATTTATTTAGTACATCATCCATACTAATAAAATAAGTTTCAAGAGTAAAACTATCATTTACAGTATTTAAATAATTTATAATATCCTGATATCTATAACTATTAACTTTATCAAAATCATCATTAAAAGCTTTTTCAATTACATTTTTATAATCCATATTATATCACCACTTATATTCTAACATATAATAAGTATCCTTTCTATTTAATTTACACAAACCTGTAAAGTAACTTTTCTAGGTATATGTCATATATTAGTAATGGAGGGAAACTATGTTTAAAGAAATAGTTACAAAAGCTGTCATTGGAAAAGGGAAAAAAACTTTTAGAAACAAATATGAACTTTTTACAACTGATAAAATAGATACCGTGCTTGGCTGTTGGGTGATTAATCATACCATGAAAGGTGAAAGTATAGATGGTAAGGTGAAAATTACAGGAAGTTTTGATGTTAACATATGGTATAGTTTTGATAATAATACTAAAACCAATGTAGATGCAAGAAAAATTAATTACACTGAAATTGTTAGTGCTCACTTAAATAATGATCAAGTATTAACTAATGATTCAGAAATAATTATAACTAGTTTAAAAAATCCTACAGTAGTAGATGTAAGTAGTACAAATAATAAAATAAATTATGAAATAGAAAAATGTTTAGGAATTGAAATAATAGGAGATACTAAAGTAAGAGTACAAATAATGGATAACAATTATGAAGACTTTGATATAATAGATGACATATCAAATGAAGAAATAGATGATAAAGTAGACCATGAAGTAAATGAAAATTATTTGATGTAAACCAAAAAAGGTTGACATCTTTTTTAATAAGTGGTATTATATTCATACAAAGAGGAGGAAAGTATTATGGTAAAATTAAGATTAAAAAGAATGGGTTCTAAAAAAAGACCTTTCTATAGAATAGTTGCAGCTGATAGTCATGATAGAAGAGATGGTTCTTTTATCGAATTAGTTGGTACTTATAGCCCACTTGAAGATTCTAAAATTAATATAAATGAAGAAATCGCATTAAAGTGGTTAAATAATGGTGCTATGCCAACAGACACAGTTAAGAATCTATTAAGTAAAGCTGGAGTTATGAAGAAATTTCATGATTCTAAAGTGAGCAAATAATGAGTATAGAAGAATTTGCTGAATACCTAGTATCAAATATTGCTAAAGAAGCTGACCTAGTTAAAGTAAAACGTTTTCAAACAGAAGAAGATAATATTCTTGAAATCCTAGTTAGTGAAAGTGATATGCCACGTGTAATAGGTAAGCAAGGAGTAGTGGCTAAATCTATTAGAAATTTAATTCAAGCAAAAGCATATAATGATGGAATTAAAAATCTTAAAATCAATATTGATTCATTTTAATATTGATTTTTTTATGTGTTATATTATTCATGAGTTGATTAACTGCTTCGTGAAAAAAGTAAGTGAAGAAGCCATGCAATATGCTAAAATTTGAAATGAAAAAAATTTATAGAGCAAGACTAATCTTAAACAAATATGAAAAGGTTACCAACTAAGTAATCTTTTTTTCTTTTCTGCTCTTTCTTTTCTTATTAATTTGTGTTATATTGAATACATGGAAAATAATAGTTATATAGAAGGAAATGTTGTAAGAATATTATATGAAAGTTCAACAGGTTATAAAGTTGGACTTTTTAGAGTGAAATCATCTAGTGAAGACTTAAAAGAATTTGTAAGTAGAACAATTACATTTACAGGAAACTTTGTATCACTAAATAGTGAATTAACATATATGTTTAAAGGCTCATTAGTAACTCATCCAAGATTTGGACTTCAATTTAATGTTAAAGAATATTCTAATGTTGTTCCATCAACCACTGATGGTTTAATAAGTTACCTAAGTAGTGGAATATTTAAAGGAATAGGTGAAAAAACAGCAAAAAAGATAGTTGACACTTTTAAAGAAAATACTATTGAAGAAATAAAAGCTAAAAATCCACTTCTTTTAAAAATAAAAGGAATGAATGAAAAAAAACTAAATGAATTAAGTAATAAAATGAATGAATTTGAAAAAGAACAAGAAATAATACTTGAATTTAATAAACTTGGTTTTACAACAGATGAATCATTAAAAATAATAAACAAATACAAAAGTAGGTGTTTTGATATAATAGAAAACAATATATATGCTTTAGAAAATGATATAAATTTCCTAAAATTAGATAAAATATATACAAGTTTTCATAATGAATTTGATAACATAAGAGTAAGTGCCTTAATAAAGTATTCAATTAAAAATATGTGCTACGAAACAGGTAATACTTTAGTAGACAAAGAGTCTTTATATTTATATATGTCAAAGTTTTTTAATGATACACTTCCTTCAACCTTATTTCTAAGTACTCTAGAAGATTTAATAACAACTATGGAAGTAGTCAAAGTTAAAGAGTATATTACTCTCAATTATATTTATGAAACTGAAACTAGTGTAGCCTCTTCTATAGATTATTTAACTAAAATAACAGACAATAATTCTAAAGAAAAAATAGAAAGTATGATAAATACTTATGAAAAAGTTAATGATATAAAGTTTAATACTGACCAAAAAAATGCAGTAATAAATAGTTTAACAAATAATTTTTTCATTATTTCAGGAGGACCAGGTACAGGTAAAACCACAATTATTAAAGCAGTAGTAGATATATATGAACAATTAAATCCTAGTATTACAAGTTCTGATATCACTTTATTAGCACCAACTGGAAGAGCATCAAAGCGTCTTAGTGAAAGCGTACTTAGAAAAACAAGTACAATACATAAATTTCTAAAATGGAATAAGGAAACAAAAGAATTTAGTGTTAACAGATTTAATCCAGTAAAAACAAAACTAGTAATAATAGATGAAGTAAGTATGGTTGATATTTTCTTATTTAATAGTTTGCTAGATGGCTTAGTACCTAATATAAAACTTATCTTAGTAGGAGACGCTAATCAACTTCCTAGTATTGCACCAGGAAACATATTAAAAGACTTATTAGAAGTAGAAAAGTTACCTAAAATATATTTAACTGAAATATATAGAACTAAAAAAGATTCATACATAATTTCTCTTTCTACACTAATTAAAGAAAGATACGAGTTTACTAGTATTCCTGAAAAACATAATGACTTTAATTTTATAAACACACAAGACTTACTTATTAGAAACTATTTAACTGAAATTCTTTTAAAAGCAAAAGAAAAAGATTTAAATATAGATAACTTACAAGTATTAGTACCAATGTATAAAGGTGAAAATGGAATTGACAGCATAAATGCTTTAATGCAAGACATATTTAATAAGGAAACTGACTCTAAAAACGAAATAGTTATAAGAAATACATTATTTAGAGAACAAGATAAAGTAATTCAACTAGTAAATGATGTTGATAACAATATATATAATGGAGACATTGGTTACATCTCTAGAATTATTAATAGTAAAAATCCTATTGTAGAAATAAACTATAATGGAAATATTGTATCATATACTAAAAATAAATTTGAAGAGTTTTCTTTAGCATATGCAATAAGTGTTCATAAAAGTCAAGGTAGTGAATATGATAATGTTATTCTAGTACTGCCAAAAAGTATGAAAAGAATGTTATATAATAAACTAATATATACGGCAGTAACAAGGGCTAAAAAAAGTTTAATTATTGTAGGTTCATTAGATAGTTTAAACTATAGTATTAAAGAAAATACTTCCGAAAACAGGCTTACTTCATTAAAAACATTTTTCGTATAAAAAATAAAAAAATGGTAAACCTAATAATGAGGTGATTGCATGAAGAATCTAATGTATATGTTAGGTGGTGTAACAGTAGGAGTAGTAGCTAGTAAATATAGTAAAGATATCATGAAACTAATGAAAAAAGAAAATAAAACTCTTACTAAGACTGCTAACCAATTAATGAAAAGCAACTAAATAACTGGTTGCTTTACTTTTTTTGTAAACAATTTTACATTTTTGTTTATATTTTAATAAATATTTGATAGAATTAAGTAAGAAGGTGACATTATGAAAAAAGAAAAAGTAAATATTGAAGAATTAAATGAAGCAATAACAACAGGAAATAAAATATTAAAATTAAGTTATTTTGTAATGGTAATAGCATTAATTGGAGGAATAATATTTTTACTAAGAACACTTAATATATTTCCAATAATTGGTACAATTTTAAGTGTAATAAGTCCTTTCTTTATTGGATTTATAATTGCATGGCTTCTAAATCCACTAGTTAACAAATTAACAAGTCATGGAATGAAAAGAAGTTTATCAACTGTCTTAGTATTCTTATTATTCTTTGTGGCAATTTATTTATTTTGTTTAGCAATTATACCAAGTTTAATAACACAACTTAATGATATTGCTAAAATGATACCTGACTTACTTAAAAATGGTGAAGAAATAGTAGATAAAGTATTCTTAAGAATTACTGATAGTACTAATATAGATATGTCTAGTGTTAAAGTTAATTTTATAAATTATGTTAATGATTTTTCAAAGAGTATAAGTACAGATATGCCTACTAAGGTTATAACTATAGTACAAGATTTAGCAAGTGGAATAGGTAAATTTGCAATAGGCGTAGTAATAGGTTTCTATCTATTATTTAACTTTAATAACTTTAGTAAACATATTTTAAATATTGTACCTAAGAAGTTTAAGGCTGATACTGAAAGAATATTTAGTGAACTAGGTGGAATTGTATATAGTTTCATTAATGGAACATTTATTGATACACTAATACTTTTTATAATTTCAATTATAGGATTTAGTCTAATTGGACTTAATGCACCTGTATTCTTTGCATTCTTCTGTGCATTCACTAACATTATTCCTTATATCGGCCCTTACATTGGTGGAATACCTGCAATTCTTGTAGGATTTAGTCAAAGTCCAGTAACTGGTTTATTAGTTTTAATATTTATCATAGTTGCACAAGCACTTGAAAGCAACTTCTTACATCCGATAGTAATAGGAAAAAAACTAGACTTACATCCAGTTACAATAGTTATATCATTATTGATTTTTGGACATTTCTTTGGTATAATGGGAATGATTATTGCAACTCCAGTTGTTGCAATGTTAAAAAGTTTGTATATATTCTTTGATGAAAAATATGAATTCTTTGGATATGCAAAAGAAGAAAATGTTAAAAAAGAAATAAGTAAGATAAGATATTCTAAATAGAGAACTCTTGGTTGGTGGAAAAGAGTAAGAAGTTTATTCTGAAGCTATTCTTTAAGTGCCATTAATCTTGGCCGGATAACACCGTTATATGTAATTAAGTAAATAATAGGATGGTACCGTGCATTTATTGCACTCCTTATGTGCCATCTTTTTTATTTGAAGGGAGGTTTTATGGGGTTAGAAAAAAGTTTTAACAATGGTTACGGATATATTACTCTTATAAATGGTAAGAAAAAACTAACTATGGAGTATGCACCTAATTTAGACTTGTATTTTGTAGTAGAAGATACAAGTGAGTTTGTCATAACAAAAGAAGACTATCAAATTTATGAGTTGTTTTCGAAATTATATGAAACTATTATTAGTGCTGACGTGTTTAACCAAAGTAGTTTTGATTATTACATGAGTGAGTTTTTAGGGCATTTTGATAATAAATTTATTAGTTATGAAGATTATTCTAAAATGAATGATAGAAAATTTGAAATCATAAAAAAGCAAGACTACTATACTAATCTGGTAAACGAAGGTAAAATAGTATGGAAGTGTGATGATTATCCGCATGATATAGGTCCGTCTTTTGAAATAATAAAGGATAAGGGCTTAATTAAAATTAGTTTTAATAAGCTTAACACTGAAAAACAAGATTTATTTCATCCTAAAAATAGAACTACTGTTAGAATAAGAACAAGTGGTTCAGCATATAACTACTTCTATACTCCATTCATGACACTTTTTAAAGAGTTAAAAAAGATAGTTTTAGAAGATCAAATACACATTGAAGAATATTTATATACAAAAAAGTTAAAATAGTATTTATAAAAATATGTTTGTGTTATATAATGGATACAGAACTTATTTAAGGAGAGTGAATTTATGGAATTGAGAACAGAAGAAGCAAAGATAATAATACTATCAGGTAAAGCTAGAAGTGGTAAAGATACTTCTATGGAAATAATAAAAAAGAAGTATGAAAGTCTTGGTAAGAAAGTAATTTGTTTATTTTATGCAAGTTATATAAAAGAGTATGCTAAAAGAATAAGTGACTGGGACGGCAATGACGAGACAAAGCCTAGAACTTTATTACAAGTTTTAGGAACAGACATTATAAGAAATACAATAGACGATAAATTCTTTATTAATAGAACAATAGAAGACATAAAAGTTTATAGTAAATTCTTTGATGTCATAATTATAGGAGATGCAAGATTTCCTGAAGAGATAGAAGATATAAAGAAAGTATTTAGTAATGTAGTAAGTGTACATATTACTAGAAAAGATATGAATATTTTGACTGAAACAGAAAAACAACATATTACTGAAACTGCACTTGATAATTATAATGACTATGATTATGTAATAAATAATGATGGGTCGATAGAAGAGTTGGAAAGTAAGTTAAGTGAGATATAAAAAGAAGAGCCATTTCAAAATGGCCGGTAGTTCACAGAAATATTTGAGGATATTAAACATATTGATGAAAAAGGAAATGAATATTGGGAATCTAGGGAATTACAACGAATTTTAGGATATAAAGAATGGAGATACTTTTCTGTTGTTATAGAAAAAGCACAAATTGCTTGTTCTCAAAGCAATAAAAGCGTTAATTCCCATTTTGGTGTAAACACCAAAATAGTAAAAACAGGGATTTCTTCTAAAATTATCTTGGACTATAAGCTAAGTAGATATGCCTGCTACTTAATTGTACAAAATGCAAATCCTAAATACTCACTATAAAGTGGGAAAAACAGTTAGAAAAGCAATTGAAGATTTAGGTAAACAATGCCAGAAGATTTACCTACACCAGATAAAAGTTTAAAGAAACTAGAAAGAGAAAAAAATAGAGTTTGTGAAGAATCTTATATAGGTGGTTTATATGAAATAAAATGGCAATTAAATTATAAAAGAAGGAGTGAAGAAAAATGAATTTAAAAGATTTATATATTAATTATTTTGTAAGCAAAGGACATAAGCAAATACCAAGTGCACCAGTAGTGCCTGAAAATGACCCAAGTGTATTATTTAACACTGCTGGTATGCAACCATTAATACCTTATTTAATGGGACAACCACATCCATACGGAACAAGATTAGTTGACTATCAAAAATGCATTAGAACTAATGATTTAGACGCGATTGGAGATACAACACATCATACATTCTTTGAAATGTTAGGTAACTGGAGTTTAGGAGATTACTTTAAAAATGAAAGTATTAGTTATAGTTTTGAGTTTTTAACTAAAGTATTAAATATACCTATTGAAAGACTTGCTGTAACGGTTTACGCAGGGGACAAAAATATTCCATTTGATGAAGTAAGTCATAATAAATGGCTTAGTTTAGGAATTCCTGAAAAAAGAATTGCAAGGACTGTAGAAGACAATTTCTGGATAGCTGGTACTTCTGGTCCATGTGGTCCTGATACAGAAATATTTTATTTTAGAAGTAATGACGAAATACCTGAGGTGTTTGACCCGGAAGATGATAGATGGGTAGAAATATGGAATAATGTCTTTATGGAATTTTATAAAGATGAAAATGGTGATGTTACTGAACTACCTAAAAAGAATGTTGATACTGGAATGGGTTATGAAAGAGCAACTGCTGTTTTAGAAGGAGTGTTAGACAACTACACTTCAAGTGTATGGAAAGATGTAATAGATTTAATTAGTGATATAGCTAAAAAACCTTACATAGGAAACGAAGAAAGTATGAGAATTATTGCTGACCACATTCGTACTGCTGTATTTATAAGTGCTGACCCTGCTAGTATTAAACCAAGTAATACTGACCAAGGTTACATTTTAAGAAGACTTATAAGACGTGCTATACGTCATGCTAAAAAACTAGAAATAGATATAAGTAGTGACTGGGAACAAAGAATAGCAAAACTTATAATTAGTAAATATAAAAAGTATTATAGTGAACTAACAGAAAATGAAAGTGTTGTATTAGAAGTACTAAAAAATGAAAAAGAAAAATTTAATAGAACTCTAGAAAAAGGGTTAAGAGAATTTAATAAAGTAAGTAATAAAGATATAGACGCTGAAACAGCATTCCATTTATATGATACATATGGTTTTCCAATTGAACTAACAGAAGAACTAGCACATGATGCAAAAATCAAAGTGGATACTTTAGGCTTTAAAGAAAGATTTAAAAAACATCAAGAATTATCTAGAACTGCAAGTGCTGGTAAATTTAAAGGTGGACTTGCTGGAAATTCAGAAATAGAAACAAAATACCATACTGCAACTCACTTACTTAATGCTGCATTAAAAGTAGTAGTTGATAAAAATGTTCACCAAAAAGGTAGTAATATAACTGATGAGAGAATGCGTTTTGATTTCTCTTGTGACCACAAATTAACTGATGAAGAAAAAAAGAAAACTGAAGACTTAGTAAACGAGTGGATTAAAGAAGGGTTAGATGTAACTGTAGAAGAAATGAGTAAGTCTGATGCGATTAATTCAGGTGCTGAATGCATGTTTATAGAAAAATATCCTGATATAGTTACAGTTTATAGTATAGGAAATGTATCTAAAGAATTATGTGGTGGACCACATGTTAAAAACACAAGCGAATTAGGACACTTCAAAATAATTAAAGAAGAAGCATCTAGTGCTGGTGTAAGAAGAATAAAGGCTGTGCTTACAAATGAATAGTATATTTGATTTAACACTTGAAGAACTTGAAAGTATTTTAGTAGAAAATGGTTTTAAAAAATTTAATGCTACTCAAGTTTTTGAAGGAATATATAAAAAAAGAGTTACTTCTTTTGATGAAATAACTAATATTAGTAAAGAACTAAAAGCATTTTTAAATAATAACTATGAACTAAAATACTTAAATGTTTTAGAAGAATTAAAAAGTATAGATACAAATAAGTACTTACTTGAAGTAAAAGACTCTAGTATTGAAGTGGTACTTATGAAACACAACTATGGAAATAGTATATGTATAAGTACACAAATTGGCTGCAACATGGCTTGTGCTTTCTGTGAAAGTGGTAAACTAAAAAAAGTAAGAAACCTATCCACTTCTGAAATTATATTAGAAGTTTTAACTATAGAAAAACTAGAAAACATTAAAGTAGATAACATAGTTGTAATGGGAATAGGCGAGCCATTTGATAACTTTACAAACTTAGTAAAGGCTATTAAAATATTAAATTGTCCTAAAGGAATTGATTTAGGTTCTAGAAGAATCACAGTTAGTACTTGTGGTATAGTACCAAAAATTAAAGAGTTTGCAGATTTAGATACTCAAGTCAATTTAGCAATAAGTTTGCATGCTCCAAACCAAACGATTAGAGAGAGTCTAATGCCTATTAGTAAAGCATATAAAATGGATGAATTAATGTCTGCAGTAGATTATTATATTTCTAAAACTAATAGAAAAGTAACAATGGAATATATATTACTAGAAGGAATAAATGATAGCATAGAAAATGCTAAGGAACTAGCAAGTCTTTTAAAAGGAAAACTAGTTTATGTAAACCTAATACCTTATAATAGTACAAGTAGTAATTTTAAAAGAAGTTCTAAAGAAAAAATTAATGCTTTTTATGATGAACTAGTCAAAAACAAAATCAATGTACAAATGAGAAGAGAAATGGGTAAAGGTATAAAAGGTGCTTGTGGACAATTAAAAGCAAGTCATGAAAATAAGCTTTAAGGAAGTGGTTATAAATGTTTAAAGAAAGTAAACAAATTGAAACTAATATAAACAAAATTAAAAACACTATAGAGTTAAATAAAATTATTGAAAACTCAAGAGTTGATAGAACTGAAACTTGTTTTTCTGGGAAGAGTAGATTAACAGAAAAAGAATACTTAGAAAACTCTGAAAGAGCAAAAAAATTATCAAAAAAGTGGTTTTAATATTTAAAAGAATGAATTGATTAACTAATAGTTAGTCTTTTTCATTATATTTACATATTTAAAATATTATTTATAACATAACTATTCCATTAAAAAAAGTTTTATGTTATAATTTAGTTGTATATAATTAAGTAAGAAAGAGGTGTTATATGTTAACACATTATCAAACAGATCCAGGAAAAGTAAGAAGTCATAATGAGGATTCTGTTACCATAGTTAAGAACCTAAGTGGAGACTATTTACTTATGGTAGCAGATGGAATGGGTGGCCATAAGGCAGGAGAAGTAGCAAGTTCTATGGCTGTTACAACAATTGGAAGCAGATTTCAAAGCATGAGTTCTTTAGGAACAAAAATCGATGCTATAACTTGGTTAAAAGAAATAATAGAAGAAGTAAATACAAATATAATAAGATATGCAGAAGAACATGTTGATGCAAATGGTCTTGGTACAACTTTAGTATGTGCAGTACTATCTAAAGATTATCTAATATTTGCAAACGTAGGTGATTCTAGTGGATTTGTTTTCAAGTCAGGAAAATTATATAAAGTAACAAAAGACCACACACTCGTAAATGTACTTGTTGAAAGTGGAGAATTAAGACCTGAAGAAGCAGAAAATCATCCTCAAAAGAATGTGCTTATGAAAGCACTAGGTGCAGCTGAAAATGTAGATGCAGATATATTTGATGTAGAAACAAGTGTTGATGGAATATTCTTATGTAGTGATGGACTTACAAATATGGTAACAAAAGAACAAATAGAAAGAGTATTAAATGATAATACCCTAGATATAGAAGAAAAAGTGGATAAATTGATATTAAAAAGTAACTTAAGAGGTGGAAATGACAATATTTCAATAGCCTATTTAAGTAGGGAAGGTGTAGTTTAGTGATAATTAAAGGGACAAAGATAAACAATAGATATTCTATAATAAGAACTTTAGGAGAGGGTGGAATGGCTAATGTATATTTAGCATATGACACTATACTTGATAGAAATGTAGCCGTTAAAGTACTTCGTGGAGATTTAGCAACTGATGAAAAATTTGTAAGACGTTTCCAAAGAGAAGCCTTAAGTGCTAGTAATTTATATCATCCTAACATAGTACAAATTTATGACTTTGATAGTGAAGATGGTCAGTACTACATAGTTATGGAATATGTTGAAGGTAAAACTCTAAAACAATTATTAAAAAGAAGAGGAAGCCTAACAATTACAGAAGTAATTGATATAATGAGTCAAGTAACAGATGGAATGGCACATGCTCATGACTCATATATAATTCATAGAGATATAAAACCTCAAAATATAATGATACTAGATAATGGAATGATTAAAATAACTGATTTTGGTATTGCAATGGCTTTAAATAGTACTCAATTAACTCAAACTAATTCAGTAATGGGTAGTGTCCATTATTTACCTCCAGAGCAAGCAGCAGGCAAGGGTTCGACTATAAGAAGTGACATATATTCAATGGGAATTTTAATGTATGAACTATTAACTGGTCAAGTACCATACAAAGGAGATAATGCAGTTGAAATTGCTTTAAAACATTTAAAAGAACCACTTCCTAGCATAAGGAAGATATTACCAGAATTACCACAAAGTATAGAGAACATAATATTAAAAGCAACAGCAAAAAACCCACAAAATAGATATAAAGATGCAAGAGAAATGCATCAAGACATAATAACAGCGTTAGATGAAAGTAGAATAAATGAGCCTAAACTCGTATATAAATATAAAGAAAATGATTTAGAAGAAACAAAAAGTCTAGATGAAGCAGTAGAGGTAATAAAAAAACAGGAAAAAGAGAGTATGGAGAAAATGAAAAAACAAGAATTAGAAGAAACAAAAAGTGAAAAGAAAATACTAATAATTTTTGCAAGTATATTTACTGGACTAATAGTTTTAGCCGCAGTAATAGTATTCTTACTTCCTCATATAAGTAAAGGAAAAACACTAAGTGTACCAGATGTAAGTAAACTTAGTAAAGTAGAAGCAACTAATAAACTTGTTAAACAAGGTTTTACAGTAAGTTGCGGTGAAGAAGACTATAAATATGATTCAAGTGATACAATTGAAGAAGGCTATGCTATAAAAACAAGCCCAGAAGCAGGCACAATGGTTAAAGAGGGTAAAACAATATGTATAATAATTTCTAGTGGAGAAAATACTTTTCAATTAGAAGACTATACAGGAATGAACTATTTTGAAGTAAAAGGAATACTTGATACAAAATGTAAAGATTTATGTAATGTAATAATAGAAAAAGAAAAAGTTAAAGAAACAGATACATATGAAGATAACACAGTTATAAAAACTAGTCCAGAAAAAGGGACAACTATTAAAAAAGGAGATACAATAAAATTATTTATTCCTGATAAAGAAGTATTGTATCCAGATTTCACAACATACACAGTTGAACAAGTAGATGAATTTGCTAAAAAATATAACTTAACAGTAGAAAAAAAATATGTTGAAAATAGTTTGTTACCACCAGGCACAATAACTAATCAAAGTAGATCAAAAGGTACGGTTGTAACATCTCCAGGAGAATTTTCAATAACAATAACTAAAACACCAGATGTAGTGGAGGACATAATATTACCAGATGAAGAATAGTGAAGGAAAAATAATAAGCATAAATAAAGACTTATATTCTGTACTTAAGGGTACAGAAGTTTTCCTATGTACTGTAAGAGGAAAATTAAAAAATATAAAACTAACTGTAGGAGATAATGTCTTATTTAATGAAGAAAACAAAACCATTGAAAGTGTACAAGATAGAAAAAATACTCTAATAAGACCTCTTATATCTAATATAGATAAATTATTTATAGTAGTAAGTTCTAAAACACCAGACTTTAGTACATACTTACTTGATAAGTTCTTAGTATTATCAGAAAACAATAACATAGAACCAATTATAGTAATAACAAAGTTAGATATAATACCAAAAGAAGAAAAGAAAAGTATTATGAGTACTTTAAAATATTACAAAAAAATAGGTTACAAAGTATACAAAAATACTGAAATTAGAAAAATAAGAAAAGAACTTAAAAACTCTGTTAGTGCTTTAGGTGGACAAACAGGTGCAGGAAAAAGTACTCTTTTAAATAAAATAGATAAAAATCTAAACTTAAAAACAGGAGAAGTAAGTGAAGCTTTAGGTCGTGGTAAACATACAACTAGACTTGTAACATTAATACCAACGTGTAAAGGTCTAATCGCAGACACCCCAGGATTTAGTAGCTTAGAACTAAATTATAAATGGAATGAAATAAGTGATGGTTTTAAAGAATTTGGTTATAATTGTAAATATAACACATGTAATCATACAAATGTAAATGGTTGTGATGTAATTAAAAGAGTAAATGCTGGTAAAATATTAAAAAGTAGATATGATAGTTATGTCAAACTAATTAAGGAGGAAAATCATGGAAGTAAGTGGTAGTTTCTTAAGTAATACTATTCCACCAAAAGAAGCAGTTAAAATATTTGATAATTCGATAGTAGACTATATTCATGTAGATATAATGGATGGTAAATTTGTAGATAATAAAACATATACAGTAAGTGAAGTAACAAAACTGAGTGAATTAACAACAAAAATGCTTGACATACATTTAATGGTTAAAAATCCAGAAAAATATATAGATGAACTAAGTATGTTGAATACTAAATACATAACATTTCACTATGAAGCAGTAAAAAATCATATTGATATAATTAATCACATAAAAAATAATGGTTTAGAAGTAGGTATTGCTATAAACCCTGAAACTAGTCCTAAAGATATATTTCCATTAATAAAATATCTGGATTTAATAATTATAATGAGTGTACATCCTGGAAAAAGTGGTCAAACTTTTTTGAACAGTGTTCTATATAAAATAGATGTACTAAAAAAATATATAACTGATAATAATTTAAAAACTAAAATAAGTATAGATGGTGGAGTAAATGAAACTAATATAGATATACTAAAAGAAAAAAAGGTAGACATATTAGTTAGTTCTAGTTATCTATTAAAGGGTGACATTAATAACAAAGTAAAATATATAAAAGAGTACTAAACGTACTTTTTTATTGTTATAAAACTCGAAGTGAAAGCCATCCAAACTCGAAGTGTGAGCCTTCTAAACTCGAAGTGAAAGTCATCCAAATTCGAAGTGTAGTATTGAAATTGATACAAAAATGATGTATAATATCTATAGAAAGTTGGTGAAACAATGATAGAAAGAGAAGCAAAAAAAACAATATTAGAAGTATCTGAAGCATTTAAGGTATTACTTGTAACTGGACCTAGACAAGTAGGAAAAACTACACTTTTAAAAAGTATAATGCCTGAAAACATGAATTACGTTACTTTGGATGATGAAAATTTAAGAACTATGGCTCAAGAAGATCCTAAATTATTTTTAGAAGAACATAAGGCTCCTTTACTAATAGATGAAGTACAATATGCACCCAATTTATTTTCATATATTAAAATAAAAGTAGATAATGAAAATAAACCTGGAATGTATTGGCTAACAGGTAGTCAACAATTTAAACTAATGAAAAATGTACAAGAGTCACTAGCAGGTAGAGTTGGAATAGTAAGACTAAATAGTTTTACTTATAGTGAAATAAATAAAAAGGCTGAAACTAAAGAAATATTTAATCCGAAAAAAATTGTAAAAAGTGAACTAATAGATGTAAATACTTTATATGAATACATATTTAAAGGTGGAATGCCAGAACTATATAATAACGATAAAATGAAAAGAGAATATTTTTTTAATAGTTATATTGAAACATATTTAACAAGAGATGTAGAAAATGCTGTAAGTATATCTAATTTAGAAACTTTTAAGAATTTCATGATAACCGTTGCAAGTAGAAATGGTGAACAACTTAATTACACTAAAATTGGTAGTGAAGTAGGAATAAGTGATAATACTGCTAAATCATGGTTAAATATATTAGTAACAAGTGGAATAATTTATTTACTAACTCCTTATAACCTAAGTAGGGAAAAAAGAGTAAATCATATGCCAAAAATAGTTTGGATGGATACAGGCTTATGTGCTTTTTTAGCAGGATATGAAAGTGCTAGAACATTACAAATGAGTGCTGCAAATGGACATTATTTAGAAACTTATGTAATTAGTGAAATAATTAAAAGTTATAATGCTGTAGGTATAAATCCTAATATCAGTTATTTTAGAGATAAAAACAAGCATGAAGTTGATTTAGTTTTCTTTAATGCAGAAGAAATATATCCATTTGAAATTAAAAAAACAAGTAAGCCAACTAAAGAAATGATTTCTTCATTTGAGTATTTAAAAGATACAAAGAAAAAACTTATGCCTGGAGGAATAATCTGTTTAAATGATATGCTTATTAAAATAGATGAAAATAATTATTCAATACCAGTTTCTAGCATAATAAACTTAAATAAAAATTAAAAGGTACTTAGTACTTTTTTTCTTTTTAAAGAATATACTTTAATGGGTGAAATATATATGAATATGGAAAAAGAAAATATAAAAGTAGACTTTGGTTATGAAACAAAAGAAAGAGTAGGTGATCTAAAAAAGACTACAAGATATACAAATTAGTAAAATATTACTAACTACTAAAATAAATATGTGGTAAAATATAACTAGGAGGAACTTATGACACTTAATAAAACTAAAAAAAGAATAATATTATTTATACTAACAATTATATTAATATTTGGAATATCTTTAGTATATATTAAATTAGAATATATTACTAGAAAACAAGTTAAAACTATAATATCAGAAGACTTAGGAGTAAAAAAAGAAATGCTTGATAACTATAACATAAATTTGAAAAGAAAAAATAAAAAATTCATATATATGGTTACATTTAAATATATGAATGAAACTTATACTTATCAAATAAGTGCTAAAACTGGCTCTATTTTAGCTAATAAAACTTCTTAGTTGACTTTTAAATATAATAATGTATAATACTCATCAAGGAAGTGAATTATGGAAAAAGAATTATTAAATTACAATTTATTAGATGAATTAGAAAAAATGTATTATAGTTCTTTATATACAAGTGATATAGACATAAAAAGTTTTATCAAAAACTTACTAATAGATATTAAAAATATATTAAATAATTATGAAACAATTAAAGATGAAGAATTTATTAGAATATTAAATAGATTTATACGTGTTACAACTGATGAAGAAATGTGTGAAAAAACAATATGTGACTTTTGGAGTCCAATTGGAGGGTATGAGTACCATACTGAATTATATTATGATGATATAGTAAATAATGAAAATGTAATAACTGAAAATGAAATGATAGATTTATATAACAGAGTAAATAATACGAATTATAAGTACTTGACTAGTCTTAAAACAAAAATGATATATAACCATTATTATAGTTCAGGTTATGGTAAAGATAAAGACGAAGGAGAAACTCCAAACAAAGTAGATATAATTATTTTAACTAATAAATTATTTAATAGAAAAAAATCTTATACAAAAAAAGAAATACAAACTCTTATTGATAATAAAGATATATTTGTAATTGCAAGTAACAAAACGGAAATTAAATATAAAGATATACCAAAATATACTGAAGAGTTTTGTGAGTTTGGATTAAATAAAGAGAGTATTGAATACAAAACAGCATATAGAAGTTTTCTTAAATCTAAAATATCTAAAGAAGAATTATATAAAATTATTAAGTTATGTATAGTATGTCTTAGAAAGAATTTCTATAAAAACAATATTGAAGATGAAAACTTCAAAGAAACTTGTATGTATAATGAAATGGAAGAATTATATACTAAAAAATTCAAGTACAAAAGAGAGTGGAATTAATTTCACTTTTTTGTATAATGATTTATAATAATTAATTCACTTTTACAAGTGAGTAAAATATACTTTAATAACTAAATTTTAATAAAGGGATAGAAACTATCCTTTTTTTTTGATATAATTAAATGGAGGAGTGAGAGAATTATGAAAATATTAAGTGTAAATGCAGGTTCTAGTAGTTTAAAATTTCAAATGTATGAAATGCCAGAAGAAACTGTATTAATAAGTGGAGTATTTGAAAGAATAGGAATTGATAATAGTTTCTATACTATCAAATTAAATGGAGAAAAAATTAAGAAAGAGGCTGTTTTAAATAATCATACTGATGCTGTTAGAATACTTACTAATGAATTATTAGAAAATAAAATAGTTAATGATTTAAGTGAGATTAAAGCAATTGGACATAGAATGGTTCATGGTGGAGAAAAATATGCAAGTAGTGTAATTATTACTGATGAAGTAATTAATACTGTAGAAGAATTAAGTGATTTAGCACCACTTCATAACCCAGCAAATTTAGTTGGTGTACGTGCTTTTAAAGAAATTATACCTAATTCTGTACCAGTTGGTGTATTTGATACTGCTTTTCACCAAACTATGAAAGAAGAAAACTTTTTATACCCAGTACCTTACGAATGGTATAAAGACTATGGCGTAAGAAAATATGGTTTTCATGGAACAAGTCATAAATATGTAAGTGAAAAAATGATTAGTATTTTAGGTAAAGAAGAAACTAAAATCATTACTTGTCATATAGGAAATGGTGGATCTTTAGCAGCAGTTAAAAATGGTAAATGTATTGATACTTCTATGGGATTCACACCAAATGCAGGTATAATTATGGGTTCTAGAAGTGGAGACATTGATGCTAGTTTAATACCTTTTGTTATGAAAAAAACTGGTATGAATATTAGTGAAATAGATAACGCTTTAAATAAGAAAAGTGGTTTACTTGGAATAAGTGGAGTAAGTAGTGACTCAAGAGACATAGAAGAAGGAATAAATAATGGAAATGCAAGATGCTTACTTGCACAAAATATGTATGTTAATAAAATAGTTAAATATATAGCAGAATACTTTGTAGAACTAGGTGGATGTGATGCACTTGTATTTACTGCTGGTGTTGGAGAAAATAGTATAAGTACTAGAAAACAAATAATAGAAAAACTATCTTGCTTAGGAATTAAATTAGATGATGAAAGAAATAATGTAAGAGGAAAACTTACACTAATTAGTAGTGATGATTCTACTGTGCCTGTATATGTAATACCTACTGATGAAGAAGTTATGATAGCAAGAGATACATATAATTTAACAAAATAGAAAGAGATAAATATGAATAAAGATACTTTAAAGAAAATATATAATGAAATAAAGAAGCATGATCTTATATATATAGTAAGACATATTGGACCAGATCCTGATGCTATAAGTAGTGAAGTAGCATTAAGAGATATAATTCTTTTAAACTTTCCAAATAAAAAAGTTTATAGTTTAGGTGCAAGTGTTTCTAAATTTAAATACATTGGTCATATTGATAAACCACTTGATTTTGATTATGATAAAGCTCTAGTAATAACTTTAGATGTTCCAAATAAGTCAAGAATAGATGGTTTAAATATTGATAAATTTAAAAATATTATAAAAATAGATCATCATCCATTTGTAGAATCATTTAATGGTTTAGAATATATTGATGTAAATGCTTGTTCTACTTGTGAAATACTTCTTGATTTAGTAAACAATACTAAGCTAAAAATAAACCCAGAAATAGCAAGAGTACTTTTAATAGGTATAATAAGTGATTCAAATAGATTCCTTTTTAATCCAGTAGATGATAAAATATTCTTTAAAGTTGGTGAAGTAATAAAGAAATATAAAATTAATATACAAAATATTTATAAAGATATATATATGAGACCAATGAGCGAAATAAGACTTATGGGTTATATAGCTTCTAATTTAAAAGTAACTAAAAATAAATTTGCTTACATTATATTAGAAAATGATATAGTGTCTTCTTTTAATGCAGATGCATCAAGTGCTTCAAATATGGTAAATGACTTTTCAAATATAGAAGAATTTGTAGTATGGTTATTTGTAACATATGATACTAAAAATCAATTATATAAAGTTAACATAAGAAGTAGAGGACCTATTATAAATGAACTTGCTAGTAATTATAATGGTGGAGGACATAAATATAGTAGTGGGGCAAGAGTTAAAACTAAAGAAGAATTAGATAACTTAATAATTGATTATGATAACTTATGTAAACAATATATAAAAGAAAATAAAGATAATTAGTTAATACTAGTTATTTTTTATTTAACATTAATTTAATTATCTTGAAAATCCACTTGAAAAGAGTATTCTTTTTTGGTATACTTGTATAAGTTTAAGAGTAGAAGGAGGATATGTTATATGACTAATAATTATATAAATAAATTAAGTTATATATCTTCATCTTTAGTACTAAATAAAGTACTAAACGGGGGGGGTATTATCTTCTAACTAACTTAAAAGTAAATAGTTTTTTGCATGAAATAAAATGGATAGAATGAGTCTACCCATTTTTTGTTATGTAATAAAAGGAGGGAGAAGTTTATGCAAAAAAAACAAACAATATTAGTAGTTGCTAGTTTACTACTAGTAGTACTAAGTGTAACACTAGCATACTTTACAGCTCAAATAATAGGAAAGGGAAAAGATGTTTCAGTAAGTAGTGCTGACTTAAAAATAATATTTACTGATAGTGATGGAAGTATAAGTGGTACTAATATAGAACCAGGATGGAGTGATACCAAAACATTTACTATAGAAAATAGAAGTAATGAAACTTACAAATATAATATAGTTATACAAGACCTCATTAACACATTTGTAACAGAAGGATATTTACAATACAAGATAACTAGTACAAATAATGGATACAATATGACTGAGTTTAAAGATGTACCAAAGAGTGAAACAGCAACAGATACAATACTAGCTTATAGTGCAAGTATAGATGTAGGAGTAACACAAACTTACACAGTTGAATTCATATATAAGAATGATGAGAGTGTAGACCAAAGTGAAGATATGGGTAAAACATTAAGTGGAAAGTTATTTATTACTGAAGGTACAATAAATATATATGCAGGATATGAAAAAGGTACTTTAGGTTATCAAATAATGGGGGATAATCCTACAAGAGGTACAAGAAGTAACAATAATAATGGAACAAATGACTTTGCAACACCTTTAACTGCAACTACAACAGGCACATTATTTACTTCAACAGAAAGTATAACAGGTATAACAGATTCACCAAAAGAAGTATACTACTATGCTGGAAATACAACAAATAACTGGGTAAAGTTTGGAACGTTTGCGAGTGATTTGGTTAAAGGTTATTATAGTGCAACTAGTACGTCATTTAAAGAATACACTACTTTAGAAGAATGCAATTCAGCATCTTCTTATAACACTAATTGTTCTTATGTTTGGAGAAAAGGTGACCCAATGTATTGGAGAATAATAAGAACTAACCATGATGGAAGTATTAGATTATTGTATGCTGGAACAAGTCCAGATACAACTGAGGACTATATAGGAGAAAGTGCATTTAATGCAAGAAGTAATAGTCCAAAATATGCAGGATACAAATATGGAGAAGACACATCACTTGATACAATAAGAAATAATACTACAGATAGTAAAATAAAAACATACATAGATACATGGTATAAAAATAACTTAACAAATTATACAAAATACTTAAGTACAAGCACAGTATATTGTAATGATAGAAGTGAAGGAACAGGACAAATATACAATTACACATCAAGTCCATCATCACAATTTAACTTTGCATCATACTATAGAATGGACAATGATACAAAAGGAGCAAAAGCAAATCCATCATATAATTGTACAGACAAAAGAGACGCATTCAGTGTAGATAATACAAGTGCAAAACTTGATTATCCAATCGCATTAATGACAGCAGACGAAATAGCCTTTGCTGGAGGAGTAGCAAAAACTAAAATGAATACCCCATATGCATGGTTTACAATTAATAGTGCTGGTTCTCAAGTATCAACTTATTGGTGGTCTTTGTCGCCTGTGTGGTGGGGGGATGAAAACAGTTCGAGCGTTTGGTACTGGCGTTTCGACTCTGCGTACTTGAACGAAGGCATTGTGTTCGTCCCCTGTACCGTGCGTCCAGTCCTATCACTAAAATCTTGCACTTTATATAGTACAGGAGATGGAACAGCTGAAACACCATATGAAATAGTGGAAACTTCAAGTGGATGCTAATGACAGAATGAAAAAAGTCCAGAAAACCCTTACTTTGTTTATACAGGTAGTGGAGTATGTGAATAAAATAAAAGAACAAGTTCATTTTATTTTTGAACAAGTTCTTTTTTTGTTTCTTCTCTTTCTTTTTTTAATTAAAACTTTCTATAAAGTCCAATTGCAATTCCTAGTATTTCTACTTTATCAACTATAATTGGGTCCATTGTTTCATTTTCAGGTTGTAATCTAAAATAACCATTTTCTTTATAAAAAGTCTTTAATGTAGTGCACCCATTTTCATCAAGTACAACTACATAGTCTCCATTTTTAGCGGTTTTTTGTCTTTTAACTATAACTATATCTCCATCATATATACCAACATTTTTCATACTCATTCCTTCAGTTCTAAGTGTGAATACTTCTTCTTTCTTTGGTAATAAGAAAGTAGGTAATGCTATATATTCATCTGGAAATTCAATAGCCTCAATAGGATTACCACAAGTTACTTTTCCTAAAAGTGGAACACTTACGACATCCTCATTCTTTTCTAAATATTCATTAGGTACTAAAACCTCTAATGTTCTAAATTTGTTATCAGTTTGTTTTAAATAACCTTTATTCATTAAGTGCTTCATATGAACGAATACAGTAGCAGTACTACTTAAATTCATAAGGTCACAAACTTCTCTTACACTTGGACTATATCCATGTTCTGCTATATACTTTTTAATAACAGTTAAAACTTCTTGTTGCTTTCTAGTTAACTTTTCCATCATAACACTTCCTTTCTAAATATATATTATCACACAAAATATTATTTGTCAAACAATTTATCGATTTTAATATAAAATATTTCCATAACTGTTTGCTTAACATACAAATGTAAATTCGCCAAACATTTTATTGTTTTTATATTGACACAAACATCTACATGTTATAAAATGGTATCACAAAGAAGGAGAGTGTATTATGGAAAAATTAGAAAAAATATTTAATAGTAAGTTAGGAATAGTATTATTTTATATAGTAATTGCTATACTAGCACTTATGCTTACAAAGAAAGTAGAAGTTATAAATAATAACTCTCAGTCGGTTAAAACTGTTGAAAGTTGTTATGCATAACTTTTTTCTTTTAAATATTTATATTTGATGATATAATATATTTCACGAATGGGGGATTAATATGTTTTCTAAAGAATTGTTTTATTATATTTTAAATGAAATTAATAATAAAGACTTTTTAACAGAAGAATTTTTAAGTCATGTAAAAGAACTAATTATTAAATATAATAGAGATATGAAGTATGTACTTAATGAAATTATAGTAAATGAAACATCTAATATAGATTCATACTATTTAGAAAACAATATTATTTTAGCAAGTACTTCAATAGATAGTGATTATAAAGTGTTACTTAGTGAACACGAGGATATAAAAGATACACTTTTTGTATATAATTTAAATATATTAGATACATTAATTCATGAACTAACTCATGCTTATCAAGAATATTTATCTCTTAGTAGAAATACTTTATTTACTAGAATTATGAAAGATGGAGATAATGTACAAAGTGGGAAATTTAAATATAAAAAAAGTTTATTAAACTATTTACCAAAAGAAGTAAGAGGAAGAGTCTTTTACTGTGAACATCATGACATCATGCCATTTGAATTACACGCTAATAACGTGGCTAGTATGTATTGTCTAAAGGTATATCAAGAAATGAAAAACTTAACAGATATTTCTTCATATGAAAGTATTGTACTTGATAACTATTTAAAAGAATATAGTTTTGAAAATGAAATAATAAATCCATTAACTAAATTTTATATATATTCTAATACATTAGATATAATGAATAGTCATAATTTAAAAAATCTTTCTAGTAGAAATAAATTTTTATTAGGTTATTTGAGAACTGCTTTAGAAATAAATGAAACTTTTAATAAAGTAATGAATACAAAAAACTTGGATTATGTTCGTATTTATAAGAATGGAAGTGTTTACAAAAATGAATAAACTATGTTATAATTAACTTATAATAAAGAGGTGATATAACATGGATATGAAAATTATTAATTCTCTTAGAAGTTTAGGAATAGATATGATTAATAGTAGATTAGAAGGAGATGCAGGACTAACAATTAGTTTAGCGCCAACTATATATACATTATTTAGTAAACATTTAAATTTTAGTAGTAGTGAACCAACTTGGATAAATAGAGATAGATTTATTTTATCAACTAGTAGTGCTTCACCACTACTTTATAGTACACTTTTTTATGCAGGTTATCCTATTAGAGAAGAAGAATTAAAGTGTTTTGGTAGCAGCAAGCTTTCTATATATCCAGAATATAACCCTAAAGTTGGAATAAATTCTTCAACTGGAATTTATGCTGAAGGATTAAGTGTGTCTGTAGGAATAGCGCTTGCTGAAAAGTATTTAAGAAGTATTTTAGGAAGAGATTTAATTAATTTTTATACATATGTAATGGTAAGTGATAACGAGTTTATGTCAGGAGATACATTTGAAAGTTTGGAATTAGCAAGTAATAATGAACTAAGTCACTTAATAATTTTATATAATAGTTTTGAAACAACTATTAATGGTAAAAAGAGTAATTATTTAAAAGAAAATCATTTAAAAGTATATGAAGACTTAGGTTTTCATATTGAAACTGTTACTAATGCAGAAGACTTTCTAAGTATTGATAAAGCTATTACAAGGGCTAAATTATCTAATAAACCTAGTATTATTGAAATAAAAAGTTTAATAGCTTTGGGAACTAGTTTACAAGGAAGTTATAAGGGTCATAATAGCGTGCTTACTGATGAAGATATAATGCTTGTAAAAGAAAAAATGAATTTAACAAAAGTACCTTTTCATATATCAGCAAATGCTATTACTGAGTTTCAAAGTATGATTAGTGCTAGAACAAATCCTGTGTATAACGAATGGGTTAGTAGATATAACAAAGTAATAGAAACAGATGAAAAAATGAAAGGTATTCTTAGTTTATTAGAAGAAGATAATTTAAGAATAAATATTAAGAATATGAAGGTCAACTTTGATGCATCTATGAAAGAAGATATGTTAGAAACTAATAATAATTTGATGAGTGCAATAAGTGAAGTAAATCCATTAATGGTAACTTGTTCATTATTTAATGATAATAAAAAGTTTGGTTTAAAAGGTGATAAAAACTTTGATTTTGGTAATAGAATTTCTTCTTGTTTTAATGTAAGTATTGGTTTTTCCTTAACCGGGTTAAAACCTATAATATGTACTAACTTAGTAAGTGTTAGTAAAGTATGTGAACAAATTAAATTAGCTAGTTTAATGAAACTACCTATTACTTATATATTTACTAATGATTCACTACTTAGTTCAAATAAAAATATGTTATTAATGCCAATAAATGAATTATCAATATTAAGAAGCATTCCTATGCTTTCTGTTATAAAACCAGCTGATGTTAATGAACTAGTAGGATGTTACGACTTTATTATAAATAAGAAGCTTCCAACAGCATTAGTCTTGCCTTCAGTTAAAAAAGGGCTTATTCCAAATACTAATGCTTCAAACACATTGAAAGGTGCATACATAATTAAACCTGAGGGAGGAAGACTTTCTGGAATACTTGTTTCTTCTGGTAATGAAGTAGAAACTGCTTTAAGAGTAAATGAAGAATTAATAAATAGAGGAATATTTACTAGGGTAGTATCAGTACCTAGTATAAGTTTATTTGATAAAGAGAGTAAAGAATATAAAGATACATTGTTTCCAATAGGTGCTAAAGTTGTAGTAATCGAGCCATCTAATGATGAACATTGGAATAAATTTGTTTATAATGAGAAATATTTAATTAATGTTAAAGACTATGTTATAAGTGGTAAAAATACAGAGATATTAAATGCTTGTGGATTTGATTTTGATAGTTTATTAGAAAAAATAGAAAAATTATTAAAATAGAGTGTTATATTTTTGAAAAATATGATACAATATTTAATGTAGAGGAGTGTATTTATGAAAAAGAAAATTTTAGTTGTTATGTTATCACTTTTATTACTCACTGGATGTGGTACTACTAAGGAGGAAAAAGAAACTATGTTTTATAATTCCTTAGAACAAGCATATATTAGTGTTTATTCTACTGATGGAGTAGGTTTACCTGTTTATGAAGCAGAAAAAATAACATTGGATAACGTTGACTGGTATAAAGTAGCTAGTAGTAAATATGATAACTATGAAAAGATAGAAGATATGATAAGTAATGTATTTGATGAAAAAATAGGTAGTGAACTAAAGAGTACTTTATCTAAGAAATATAAGGAAGTAGATGCTGTACTTTATACAACTAGTACAGGTGGATGCTTATTAGATTATCAAATAGATGATACTTTAGTTTCTAATTTAAAGAAAAATGTTAAGATAACTAAAATTAAAGGAAACAAAGTGAAATTTGAATATAAGAAGAAAAAGTATACTGCTAAAAAAGATGGAAACTTCTATATATTTGATTCAAAAGTATTCGAGTGTCTTTAATGACACTTTTTTAATTTGAAAATTTAATAATACTACTAGACAACAAACACGTTTTGTGGTATTCTATTAATTGTAAAACAAGTGAAAGAGACGTTACATATAAGAGTTTCTAGAGAGTTAGTGGTAGGTGAAAACTAATAAATGAATATATGTATAAATCACTCTGGATGTGCTTTAAGGATAAGTTAAAGCCGGTTATATAAACCGTTACAATAATTAAGTAAATACTAGGATGGTACCGTCTAATATAGACTCCTTATGTGCTATCCTTTTTATTTTGGAGGGAAATTATGTATAAAGAAATTAAAGAAAGTACTAGTGCTTTGGAAAGTAAGTTAGTGAGTAAGTGGAAAAGTGAAAACTTATTAGAGAAGACTATTAAAAACAGGGAAGGAAAAGAAGACTTTGTATTCTATGATGGACCAATATATGCAAATGCTAAACCAGGCTTACATCACGTATTTGCCAAAACTATAAAAGATGCTTTTTGTAAATATCAAACAATGCAAGGTAAAAGAGTATTAAGAAAGATTGGACTTGATACTCACGGGTTACCAATTGAAGTTAATGTTGAAAAGAAGTTAGGCTTTAAAACAAAAGCTGATATTGAAGCGTTTGGAATAGAAAACTTTTGTAAAGAGTGTAATAGTGAAACTGCTACAAACATAGATGAAGTTAATAAGATGACTGATATGATGGGTCAGTTAATTGATAGTGATAATCCATATATAACTTGTACAAATGAGTATATAGAAAGTGAATGGTGGCTAATTAAGAATATCTTTGATAAGGGTTTAATTTATCATGGGAATAAAGTTCTTCCATATTGTTATAGATGTGGAACAGAACTATCTAAAAATGAAGTTAGTTTAGGTTATCAAGAAGATACAGTTAATACTGTAATCGTACCATTTAAGTTAGTAAATAAAGATGAGTATATGCTTGTTTGGACTACAACTCCATGGACTCTTATTGATAACGTTGCAGCTTGTGTTAATCCAGATTTAACTTACTTAAAAGTAGAAAGTATGGGTTATAAATTCATTTTGTGTGAAAGTTTGGCTAATAAAGTGTTAGGTGATGAGTACACTGTTTTAGATAAGTTTAAAGGTAGTGATATGGTTGGTTTAAAGTATGAGCAACTTCTTCCTTTTGCTAAAGTTAGTGGTAAATCATTTGTAGTACTAGCTGATGATTATGTAACTGATGCTGACGGAACTGGTATAGTACACATCGCCCCAGCATATGGTGAAGATGACTCACGTGTTTGCAAGAAAAACGGTATAGCTTTTGTACAAAGTGTAGGAAAAGATGGTACTTATACAACTGGACCATGGACTGGAAGAATAGTAACTGATCCAGAGTTAGAAATTGAAATAATTAAATACTTAAAAGAAAATGATAAACTATTTAAGAAAATCAAAATGACACATGAGTATCCTCACTGCTGGAGATGTAAAAGTCCACTTATTTATTATTCAAAACCAGCTTGGTATATTGAAACAACTAAATATAAAGATAAAATACTTGCAGCTAATAAAAGTGTTAATTGGTATCCTGAGTTTGTTGGAGAAAAGAGATTTAATAACTGGCTAGAAAATATGATAGACTGGGGTATTTCAAGAAATAGATACTGGGGTTGTCCAATGCCTTTGTGGACTTGTGAATGTGGACACATCGAGTGTATTGGAAGTAGAAGCGAATTACAAAGTAAGATAGTAGAAAACACTGATGTATTTAAGATGGAACTTCATAGACCTTATATAGATAGTTTACACATCAAGTGTCCAGAATGTGGCAAAGTTATGTCAAGAGTAACTGATGTGATGGATGTATGGTTTGACTCAGGTGCTATGCCATATGCTCAAATGCATTACCCATTTGAAAATAAAGAATTATTTGAAAGTCAATTTCCTGCAGACTTTATAGCTGAAGGAGTAGATCAAACTCGTGGATGGTTTAATTCACTAATTTGTATATCTACTTTAGTAAGTGGAGTAAGTTCATTCAAAAACGTTGTAGTTAACGATATGATGCTTGATGCTAAAGGTAAAAAAATGAGTAAAAGTACAGGAAATATAATAAATCCTGAAGAAATAATGAAAGAATATGGCGCTGATGCTGTTAGATTTTATATGCTATATGCAAGCCCTGTATGGACACCACTTAAGTTTGATATTGAAGGAGTAAAAGAAGTAAATAGTAAATTCTTTAGTACTTTAAAAAATACATATAATTTCTTCAGTATGTATGCTAATGCAGATAAACTAGAAACTAAAGACTTCATAAATAGTACAAGTTATGAATTAATTGATAAGTGGATGCTTTCTAAATTAAATAGACTTGTAAAAGAAGTGACAATTGCTTATAATGAGTACGATTTAAATAGAGTTGTAAAGCCACTTGTAAACTTTGTTAGTGAAGACTTGTCTAACTGGTACATAAGAAGAAATAGAAGAAGATTCTGGAAAGGTGAATTAGATGAAAGTAAAAAGTCTGTTTATAAAGTAACTTATGAGGTACTTGTAACATTATCACAACTCCTAGCACCAGTAAGTCCATTCTTAGCTGAAGAAATATACACTAACTTAACTAAAGAAGAAAGTGTTCATTTGAGTGATTTTCCTAAATGTAATGAAGAATTAATTGATTTAGATGTTGAAAAACAAATGGATTTAGTAAGAGACGTAGTAAGTTTAGGTAGAAACGCTAGAGAAGAAGCTAATGTTAAAATAAGACAACCACTTTCTAAAGTTTTACTTGATAAGAAAAATGAAAGTGTAATTGGTAACTTGACTGACTTAATTAAGGAAGAGTTGAATGTAAAAGAAGTAATGTATACTAATGAAACAAGTGATTACTTAACTTATACAGTTAAACCTAACTTTAAAGAAGTTGGTAAGTTGTTTGGTAAAAATATTGGAGAGTTTAGTAAGTTTGTTAGTGAGTTTACTAGTGAAGACATTAAAAATATTGAAAGTAAAACTGTTACATATGACGGGGTAACTTATAACTTGAATAAGAGTATGTTAGATATAAGAGTGTCAGCAAAAGAGGGATATGATGTTACGAGTGATGGGGTAAACTTTGTTATACTTGATACTACTATCACACCTGAATTAAAGGATGAAGGAATTTTAAGAGACTTAATTAGACAATGCCAAGTTTTAAGAAAGAATATTGGTTTAGATATAAGTGATAGAATTAGTATTGAATTTAATACAACTGAAGAGTTAACTAACAATATAATAAATAAGTACAAGAGTGTTATAAGTAGTGAATTACTTGCAACAATTGAAAAAAATAATGGAGAAGTAAGTGAGTACATTGATGAAGAAGGTAACAAGTTTGAAGTTAAAATAGAGAAAAAATAAATTCTCTATTTTTTAATACCAAACAAACTATTAACGAACATATATACTTATGATAAAATCAAAATGTACAAAGGAAAAGAAAGTAAGTGACTTTAAAGAATTTATATAATATAATTGAATTAGTGTAAAAGGAAGTGAAAGAATGGATGCATTAAAAAATAATAGTATACTTATAGTAGATGATGCGGTAAAAGAAAGTGTTATTAGTGAGTTTAGAAAAAATAGTAAGTTAGTAGATGTTAAATTTATAAGTTTTAGTGAATTTAAAAAGTTATATTATTTTGATTATGATAAAAAAACAATATTTTATTTAATTAAGAAATATCACTATAAGTATGAAGTGTGTCTAGTTTATTTAAAGAATTTATATTATATAGAAGATAAAGAATATAAAAGTGAGAAATTAAAGTTTTTAAGAGATTTAAAAAGTGAGTTAGATGAGCATGATTTACTTATATATGACGAGTACTTTAAAAGTAGTTTAAGTAAAAAAAATATTTATGTTTATAGTAAGAAAAAGATAAGTAAGTTTTATAAGAGTGTATTTGATAAGTTAGATGTAATATATTTAAATAATGAAATAGTTAATAAAAGAGTATTTAATATATATGAATGTAAGGATATGGAAAGTGAAGTAAACTTTGTATGTAATAAAATAGTTGATTTAATTAAAAGTGGAACTGATATAAATAATATTAAACTATTAAATGTAAAAGAAGAATATATGTATTTAATTAGAAAACTGTTTGGTTTTTATAATATTCCATTAGAAAAAAAGAAGACAACTAGTCTTTATAGTACAAGAATTGGAAAATACTTTTTGAGTGCCTTAGATAGTAGTAAAGAAAGTATAGTAGAAAATTTAACTAATGAGTTTAAAAATAACACTGAAGAAGTAAACTTGATTATCAATATAATTAATGATTATACTTGGGTAGAGGATTTAACAAGTGTTAAAGAAATGCTTATACATGACTTAAAAAATACTTATATAAAAGTAGAACAACTAAAAAACAAAGTAAGTTTTATTAACTTAGGAGAAGTAGTAAGTAGTAAAGACTATGTGTTTTTAATGAGTTTTAATGAAGGTGATATTCCAAAAACTTTTAAAGATGAAGAATATATAAGCGATAACATTAAGAGTGAAGTAAATATTGAGACTACTTTAGAAAAAAATATAAATAGTAAAAAAGAAGTATTAGACTTTTTAAATAGCATAGATAACTTAATTATATCTTATAAGTTAGAAGAAGGTAGTATTAGTTATAATATCTCATCACTTAGTGAAGAAATGAATTATAATGTACTCAAATTTGAAGACGAGTATAATAATTCAAATATATATAATAAAATAAGATTAAGTAACTTACTTGACTTATATTCAAAGTATGGAGTAGTTACTAAAGAGACAAGTAAACTACTAAGTAATTACCCAGATATTAATTATCTAAGTTATGATAACAAATTTAAAGGAATAGATAAAAGTAAACTAGATAAGAATATACTTTTATCTTATTCAACACTTGATAACTACTATAGATGTAGTTTCAGGTACTATATTGATAGTGTGTTAAAACTTGGTATATTTGAAGAAACATTTATGACATTTATTGGAAGTTTATATCACTACATACTTTCAATTATGGATAAGGAAAATTTTGATTTAGATAAAGAATACGATAATTTTATAAAAGAAAGTAATAAAGTTTTTAGTAAAAAAGAAGAGTTCTTTTTAGAAAAATTGAAAAGTGAATTATCTTTCGTTATAAAAACAATAAAAGAACAATATAAGTACTCTAGTTTAGATAATAAACTTTATGAAGAAAAGATATATATTAATAAGCATGACAATAAAACTTTTATGGGAATAGTTGATAAAATCATGTATAAAACTATAAATGATAAAACAGTAGTCTCTATAGTAGATTATAAAACTGGAAACCCAATGATAAGTTTAGATAATGTTACTTACGGAATAGGAATGCAACTACCCATATACTTATATCTTGTAAGTAAAAGTAACAAATTTAAGAATGTAATAATAGGTGGTTTCTACTTACAAAAGGTACTTAATACAGTTGTAAATAAAGACAACTCTAGTAGTTATGAAACACTAAAGAAAAATAACTTGAAATTACAAGGATACTCAACAAGTAATGAAGAAGTACTTGATTTAGTTGATAAAAGTTATAATGACAGTTTAGTTATTAAAGGACTAAGAACTTCAAGTAAGGGTTTTTATAGTTATAGCAAAGTGATAAATGAAAGTGAGATTAACAAACTTGTTAGTGAAGTTGATGATAGAATAGAAGAAGCATTTAATGGTGTTAGTGAAGGAAAGTTTGACATTAATCCTAAGAGAATTGGTAAAATTAACAAGGGTTGTGAGTTCTGTAAATACTATGATATTTGTTATAGAAAAGAAAATGATATAGTTAATTTAAAAGAAGTTAAGTTTGGAGGTGAAGAAGAGTGATACCTATTAAACCAAGTGATGCAATATGGACAGATGAACAATGGAATGCAATTTATGATAAAGGACACAATATAATAGTATCCGCGGGTGCTGGAAGTGGTAAAACTGCTGTTTTAAGTGAAAGAGTAATAGAAAACTTAAAAAGTGGAATGAGCATAAAAGAAGTATTGTTGCTTACATTTACTAAAGCAGCAAGTTTAGAAATGAAAACGAGAATTAGAAATAAAATTAAAAAGAACCCTAGTTTATCTAAGGAACTTTCCTTGATAGATGAAGCATATATAACAACATTTGATAGTTTTGCATTATCTATTGTAAAAAAATATCACTATATACTAAACATAAGTCCAAACGTAAGCATTATAGATGGGTCGTTAATAAGAATAAAAAAGAAAGAAATATTAACTAATATATTTGATAAATACTATGAAAATAGAAATGAGAAATTTTTAAAACTTATCAGCGACTTTTGTATAAAAGACGATAAAGAAATATTTGAGAGTATCCTGTCTATATATTCAAAAATAGATTTAAAATATAATAAGAATGAATACTTAGATAATTATATAAACGAATACTTTAACATTGATAGAATTAATAATGATATAAAAGATTATGAAAAGCTTTTAATGAGTAAATTTGAAGAGTTAGATTATCTAATTGAAGATATGTCATATTATACAGATAGTGACTACATAACTAACTTAAGACTAAGTGTTAGTAACTTAATGAGTTCTAAAACATATGACGAAATAGTATCAAACTTAAGTGTTGAAATACCTAGACTACCTAAAGGAAGTAGTGACGAAGTAAAAGAAAAGAAAGAACTTGTTAATGATGTAATTAAAAATATAAAAAGTTTATGTATATATAAAAATAGAGAAGAAATAATGAGTAGTATTTTGTCTACTAAAGAGTATAAAGAAGTAATTATTGATATATTAAAAGATTTTGATGAATATGTAATGTCTTATAAATATGAAAATGATATTTATGAGTTTACAGATATTGCTAATCTAGCAATAAAGTTAGTTAAAGAAAACGTAAGTGTTAAAGAAGAATTAAAAAGTTCATTTAAAGAAATAATGATAGATGAGTATCAAGACACTAATGACTTACAAGAAATACTAATTAATTTGATAAGTAATAATAATGTCTATATGGTCGGAGATATAAAACAGTCTATTTATAGATTTAGAAATGCAAACCCTGATATATTTAAAGAAAAATATAATAAGTATAGTAACCATATAGGTGGAGAGAAAATAGACTTAAATAAAAACTTCAGGTCAAGAGAAGAAGTACTTAATAATATTAATTTACTATTTAATAAAGTAATGGATGAAAGTATAGGTGGAGCTGATTATATAAAAAGTCACCAAATGATTTTTGGTAATAAAAGTTACATTAATAAAGGAAAAACTATTCAAAATTATGACTTTGAGTTATATAGTTATATTTATGATAAAAAGAGTGAATACTCTAAAGAAGAAATTGAAGCATTTATTATTGCAAAAGATATACTTAGTAAAGTAAAAGGTAACTATCAAATATTTGATAAAGATACAAGTGTACTTAGAAACGCAGAATATAGTGACTTTGTAATACTAATGGATAGAACTACTAACTTTGATTTATACAAAAAGATATTTTTGTATTTAGGTATGCCACTAGAACTGTATAAAGACGAAACAATGAACGAAGACACTGATATAATTGTATTAAATAATTTAATAAAATTTACTATTAAACTTGATACAGGAGTATATGATAAAGAACTTGAGTACTTGTTTACAAGTATTATGAGAAGTTTTTTGTGTGAAAGTAGTGATGAAGAAATATTTGATACAATTAAAAATAAGACAATACTAAGTAGTAACTTAGCAAATAAAGTAAGAAAGATTAAGCTAAATAATAAATCTAGTTATGAAATAATAAATGATTTAATTAATGAATTTGATTTTTATAATAAACTTATTACAATAGGTAATGAAAGTGCATCAAGTGTTAAACTAAATAGTATTTTGTCTAATGCAAAAACTACTAGTAATATTGGTTATGATATAAATAGTTTTAGCGAGTACTTAGATAATGTTATTAAAGAAAAAATAGACATCAAATATACAATTCATAGTGGAGTAAGTAATTCAGTTAAAATAATGACTATTCATAAATCAAAAGGACTAGAGTTTCCAATATGTTATTTTTCAGGGCTTTATAAGCCATTTAATATAAGTGATATAAAAGAAAAGTTTACTTATAGTAATAAATACGGAATAATAACTCCATATTTTGATGAAGGTGTAGGAGAAACTATTTATAAACATTTATTAAAAAACGATTACTTAAAAGAAGAAATTAGTGAAAAAATAAGACTATTTTATGTAGCCCTTACTAGAGCAAAAGAAAAAATGATATTAGTCATGCCTTATGAAGAAATAGTAAATGGTAAAGAAAGTGATTTAGTAAGTAGTGTAGTAAGAAGTAAATATAAAAGTCTTTTAGATATAGTGTCTAGTACTTTGGTTAGTTTAACTAAGTATGTTACAGTAATTGATTACAATAAATCTGGTATCACAAAAGATTATAGTTTACTTATTAAAAAAGATTTTAAAAGTGGAATAGAAAAAAGTAGTGAAGTATTAAATGTAAATGAAATTTTAGTTGATAATGAAAGTGTTATAGATAAACATTACTCAAAAGAAAACAACAAATTAATTACTACTGACACAAAAAGGAATATTGAGTTTGGTAAGTATGTTCATGAAGTACTGGAGTATTTTGATTTAAAAACAAAAAATTTCTCTTATATAAAAGACGAGTTTATAAAAAATAAAGTTATGTCTTTTGCTAAGCTAAAGATATTTGATAATGTTAAAGATGCTAATATCTTTCATGAATATGAGTTTGTTTACACTTTAGATAATACCAAATATCACGGAGTAATAGATTTAATGTTAGAATACACTGACCACATAGATATAATTGACTACAAATTAAGTGATATAACAGACGTTAACTATATCTCACAATTAAATGGTTACAAAGATTATATTAGTAGTATTACAAAAAAACCAGTTAATGTTTATTTATATTCAATAATTAATGAAAAAATGAGTAGTTTATAATAGACACATAAGAAAAAAAGTAGTATACTAATGATGTAAGGAGTTGATAGTATGAAGTATGATTTACTAAATATTGTTAATTCTTTTGTTTGTTTCTTTTAAAGACGTTTTATGCGTCTTTTTTTCGTACTTGGAAGGGAAGTGTAATGGTATGAAAGCAATAACAAGAGAAATGGTAAAAATGTATAAGATTAACAAGTTGGGCTTTGATTTTGCAGGATACACTTATAACAATAGTAGAGAACTTAGTTTTCATCATTTAGTAATTGCAAATAGAGATGGCGGATTAGTAACAATAGATAATGGTGCTATATTAAAACAAAAAACTAGTCATGATTACATACATATAATTGAAATGTATGACCCAGAAATATTTTATCTAATAACAAGTGAAATGATAGATGAAAACATTAAAGGATATTTAGATATTAAAAATTTAAGAAAAATTAGAGATTTATTAGAATATTTTGAAAGAGAATATTGTAGTACTAGAACTAATAATGGAAAACTTTTAATAAAAAGAGAATATTTAACTGATAGAATAAAACTTTAAATCATTTTAAAACATTTATTTATTGATAAATGTTTTTTTGTTTACATAGAGAATGTAAAATCTTATGTAAAATTATATTGTAAATAAAGATAAAAAAAGTAATTTAATTTTTTTTTACGTATAAGTATGTAGGAGGGCAAAAAGAGTATGACAAAAAAAGTAGTAGTTCTACAAGAAGACAAAAATGATTGTGCTGCAGCATGTGTATCATCATTAATAAAATATTATAATGGTTCTTTAGATATGGAGACAATTAGAAACATTATTAATACTACTAAACATGGAACTAATGCTTATGATTTAATTAATGGATGTAAAGAAATTGGCTTTGATGGTTTTGGAAAAAAATTATCATTTGAAGAATTGGTTTCGTATTATAAATTTCCTTTAATTGCGCATATTAAGAAGGATAATTATTACCACTTTGTTGTTATTTATGATATTAATAAATCTAAAGAAAAAGTAACTGTAATGGATCCATCTATAGGTTTAAGAAAAATATCATTTAAAGAATTTGTTATTAGTTATCAAGGTGTAATAATAAGTTTAGTAAAAGTAAAAGAATTACCAAAAGAATTAGAAACAAATCATTTATTCAAGGTTATGATATCTAGCATATTTAAAAATAAAAAGATTTTAATAATTTTGATGATACTTAGTCTTATTTTATTTATATTAAGTTTAACTTCTTCTTTGTTTTATAAAATAATCTTAGATGATATGTCTTTCGTAAATAAATACTATCTATCATTTGCAATAATATTACTTATTAAGTTAATATTTGATTATCTAAGAAGTTACTTTGTAATAAAACTAAACAAAGAAATAGAGTTAAACATGAATAAAGAAATTACTAAAAGACTTTTGTGCCTTCCATATACATACTACAAGAATAAAACCACGGGAGAAATTACTTCTAGAATTAATGATTTAGATTTACTAAAAGATTTAATACTCGAAATTCTTTCAAACATTCTTGTGAATATTTTGTTATTATTAGGTAGTTATATTATTATATTTTATCTTAATAAAACTCTTGCATTATTTATTTTAATACCACTACTAATATATTTTATAATAACTATATTAGTAAATAATCTATATACATCTAAAATAAGATACTTGCAAGAACTAAAAGGAATTTATAATAATAAACTTATTGAAACTATAAATGGAATAGAAACTATTAATAACTTAAACATAAAAGATAATCAAGTAAAAACACTCAACACTTATTTTGAAAAAACAATTAATAGTACAAATAAGTTTAATTTAATTAATACAACTTTAAATATAATTAGTGAATACTTGATAAATATTAGTAGTATATTCGTTCTTTTGTTAGGAATATCACTTGTCAAAAATAATTACATAACAATTGGAGAATTATTTCTAATATATATACTTTTTGGATATTTTATGAATATAGTTAAAACATTTTTAGAAAAAGTACCTAGTTTAAATTATGCTTACAAGAATATAAACAAAATTAATAGTATTTTAAAATATACAAATGAAAAAAAGAGTAATGAAAAAACTTCTGGTAAAATTATTTTAAAAGAAGTTCAATATAAAAGAGGTGAATATTTATTTAAAAATTTTAATTACTCAATTGATGAAAAAGATAAAATATTATTAAAGGGAACAAGTGGAAGTGGAAAAAGTACGTTGTTAAAAATGCTACTTAAGAATATTACAAATTATGAAGGAAATATTTATATAGGAGAATCTAATCTTTTAAATATAGATAAATCTATAATAGATAATAGTTTTACTTATGTTGGACAAAATGAATTTATATTTAGTGGTACCATAAAAGATAATATTATTTTGTCAAGAAATATAACTGATGAAGCATATAATAGTATTTTAAATATTACTAGAGTTAATGAAATTATTGATAAGAAAGAGTTAAATGATGCTTCATATATCGAAGAAAATGGTTTTAATTTAAGTGGTGGTGAAAAACAAAGAATAATTCTAGCAAGAGGTTTATTAAAAAATAGTAATTATATTTTAATAGATGAAGCACTTAGTGAAGTAGATTTAGTTTTAGAAAAAGATATAATTAAAGATATATTAAAATATTTTAAAGATAAAACTATAGTGTATGTTTCACATAAAGAAGGATTAGATGAATTATTTAATAAAAAATTAATAATAGGAAAGGAGTAATTATATGACAAAAAATGAATTGTTAAAAATTGAAGGAGGAGTATCTTGGGGACTATGGGGAATAGCTGGTACTATAATATCATTTATACTAGGTTTATATGATGGTGTGGTAAATTCAAGATGCAAATAAGGAGGTGTAATAATGACTAAAGTAGAATTAATTAATGTGAGTGGTGGAGCTAGTTTAACTGGAGTTGTAGTTAATGCATTTGCAAAAATTATTACAATGTTTTATAACTTTGGCTATAAGTTTGGTGCAAACCTTTATAGAGGCTACACAAACCATTATTGTAAATAAAAAGTTGAAGGGTTTTCCCTTCTTTTATTATGTTTTTTTCTTGTAAAAAGTGTATCTTTAGGTTATAATAATTAATAGAAAGAGGGTATAAAGTTATGTATAGATTTACAAGTGAATTACCTAAAGAAGAATATGATAATTTCATTCTAAATTATAGTATGGCTCCACTTACACAAACCTATAACTGGGCTAATATCAAAAGTAATTGGCGTCACTTCCACTGTGGCTTATATAAAGATGATACTTTAGTAGGAGTATGTTTAATTTTAGTAAAAAAGATGATTAAAGGTCTTAATATGTTTTTTGTACCACGTGGCTACTTAATTGATTTTACTAATTATGAAGACTTGGAAGAAATGACCAAAAATATAAAAGAACTAGCTAAAAAGAATAAAGCATACGTTGTTAAAATTGATCCTAATTTTTGTAAAAGACAATATAGTTTTAAAGGGGATGAAATAAACACTAATTATGATAAAGATTATCAAGTAAAACATAATAATTTACTTAAACTAGGTTATAAATCTCTTGGTCCACAAAAAGAAATGGGAAAAAGCATGGAACCAAACTACAATATGTTAGCTCCTATATGTGATAACTCTAATAAAGTGTTAACTTTAGAAGAGTTACTTAGTACTTACAAAAGTAAATTTAAGTATTATATAGGAAGTTTTCATGAAAAAAGAGGTATAACTTTTGAAATAACTAGTGATATAAATAAAGTTGGAATATTAGTTTCATTACTAAAAGAAACTGAAGAAAAACAAAATATTAGTTTAAGAAATGAAGAATACTTTGTAAATTTAATGAAGAATTATCCAACTGCTAGATTAGTATTTGGTACAATAAATTTACCTAAATATTTAAAGTTTCTTGAAGAAAACAATGGTAAAAGTACAGAAATTGAAGAAGTAAAAGAATTATTAAAAACTCATGAAGAAAACATGGTATTATCAGCATCAATTATGTTTTTACCTTCCAATAAAAATGGTATTAGAACAAGTGAATACTTATATGCAGGTAATAGTCTTTCGTTAACAAAAATAAGAGTATCGACTGGAGTAGTATTTGAAATAATAAAATTTTCACTAGAAAATAATTGTCATTATTGTAACTTAGGCGGAATAGATGGTAACTTGAATGACCACTTAACAAGTTTTAAGGAAAAATTTAATGGAGAAGTACTAGAATTTGCTGGAGAATATGATTTACCAATAAAATGGATATACTATCCAATAAAAGTAATGTATCCTATATTATTAAAAATATATAAAATTATAAGATAGTAGGTTTAGTTATGAATAAAAAAGGTTTAGTTTTAGTGTTATTTATCATATTAATTGGTTTATTTAATGTAACAATAATATACTTGGAAAAAAATAAATTAGTTAAAGACTTTATAAATATAAAATATAGTAATGATATTAATGAAAATAAAGAATATATTGTTACTGTAGAATATAAAAGTAAAAATAATAAAGATGTAGTATGTAGTCTAGATAATATTAATTATAAAAATATTGATGAATGTACTTTTAATTTAAAAAAAGGAGAATATAATTTATATTTAAGAAAAAATAATAAAGTAATAAAAGAAAAATTTAAAGTAGAAGAAAAGTTTTTAGGTACTTTTAGTAGTACTATTGATGTGCTTGATACATATTATTTAGCAGTTAATGGTAAAAAGAAATTTAATTTTACTTTTGATTATAAAGAAGATTTTGATAAAACTGTTTACTATGAAATAACAAATACCGATGTTCTTAAAATAGAAAATGATACTATGTATGGACTAAAAACGGGAACTAGTGAAGTGATAGCAACTTTAAAAGATGGAAATACTAAAACGTATAATATAGTAGTAACTGACTTAATAACACCACCAACAATAAATAATGATAAATATTATCTTCCATGTAATTATTATTCTTTAGAAGAAAGTATATTATTAGATAAAATATTAGAAAGTCGTGTTATGGAAGCTGGTCTTGGAACTAGGGCTGGTGTTGCTGCTGCTGCAAGATTTCTAACTTTAGAGTTTCCATACTCAATAGCATATTTTAATGAAAATGGAAGACTTGCTGCTCATGGAACTAAACCAAGAGTGGATGCTGAAGGTAGGTACTATCATAAAGGTTTATATTTACATACTTCAAAATTTGAAGGGTTAGATAAGTCTGCCATAACAAGTGGAGGACCAAATATATGGGGATGCAATGTTTACGATAAATTCATAAGTTCATATAGAAGAAATGGTTTAACGTGTAGTGGTTTTGTAACATGGGCAATGTTAAATGGTGGATTTGAAACAGGTGACGTTGGAGCAGGAGATACATCATACTTAACTGATGAACTATCTGACTTAGGACCTCATAATATTTTGACTTATGACTTTATGAAAAACGGTGACTACCAAGTAGGCGACTTTATTGCAGATGATGGACATGCTGCTTTAATAATTGGAATAGATGATAATTATATATACACGGCTGAGAGTTTACTTCCAAAACTAATGGTATATAAGTATGGTAGATATAAAGAAATAGTAGATGGAAAACTATTAACATATACTATAAATATGGAAAATATTTACCCAAATGGAAATGGTAATTTAACAAATATTTGGGAATAAGAGGTTTATATGAAAAAGATAAAAGGCTATTTAATGGGATTTGGTTTTATTTTATTAGGAGTGGTAATAATACTATTTATGTTCGAACATATAAATAAATTATATAAAAATAGGATAGAAATTACTTATACTAATGAAATTAATGAAAATTTAGAATATAATGTTAAAATAAATTATAATATAAAAGATAAAGAAAATGTTTTATGTAGCATAAATAATAAAGATTTTTTAAGTATAGATAAGTGTCAATTTAACTTAAAAGCAGGAAAATATACATTATATTTAAAAAGAAAAGATAATAATATAACTAAAGATTTTGAAGTGAAAAGTAAATATTTAGGTACCTTTAGTAGTGCGCTTGATAAATTAGAAATGTATTATTTAGCATCTAATGGTAAAAAGAAACTTAATTTTACTTTTGATTATCCAGAAGATTTTGATAAGAAAATATATTATAAAGTAGAAGATGAGAGTATTGTTAAAATAGAAGATGATACTATTATTCCATTAAAAGAAGGTATAACTAAAGTAAATGCAATTTTAAAGGATGGAAATACTAAAGAATATAATATAATGGTAACAGATTTGATAGTTAGTCCAACAATGGCTAAAAAAACCAGACTTACATGCGATAAATATACTGAAGAAGAGAGTGCTTTATTAGATAAAATATTAGAGAGCCGTGTAATAGAAGCAGGAGTCGGTTCCAGGGCTGGAGTTGCTGCTGCAGCAAGATTTCTAAGTTTAGAGTTTCCATATGCAATAAGATATTTTTATGAAAATGGAAGACTTGAACCATATGGAACAAAAGACTATATCGATGGTGAAGGAAGATATTATCACAAGGGATTATATTTAAGCAAAAGTAAATTTAAAGATATAAAAGCAAGTACTAAAAGTGGTCCTGCTCCTTGGGGGTGTCCTTTAATGGAATATTCTGAAGACCGACTAGGTATAAATGGTTTAGACTGCAGTGGTTTTGTAACATGGGCAATGTTAAATGGTGGATTTGAATCAGGCGACGTAGGAAGTGGAAATGAAGAACTTATCAAAAATGAATTATATGATTTAGGAGAGCATCATGAAATAACAACTTCTTATATGAAAGATGGAAACTATAAACCAGGGGACTACATAGCAAGTGATGGGCATGCTGCATTAATAGTTGGAGTAGATGAAAAATATGTATATGTGGCTGAAGCATATTATGCTGACGTTAAAGTTAGTAAATTTGAAAAATACTATGAATTACCTAACTTATATAGTTTAATATTTATAATAGAAATGGATAAAATATATCCAAATGGAGATGGATTAACTACAATGATGTGGGAATAAATCTCTTTTTCTTTTCTTTAAATAAATATTGTTGTATAATGAATATGGAGATGATTTGAATGAAAATACCTTTTAAAAGAGGAAATATTTTACTACCAAAAAACACTGATATGACAAAGTGGAGTGTAGTGGCTTGTGACCAATATACAAGTGAACCGGAATATTGGAATAGTGTTAAAGAAATTGTTGGAGAAAATCCTTCAACTTTAAATCTTACATTACCAGAAATTTACTTAGAAGAAAATGATGTTGATGAAAGAATTAAAAAAATTAATGAAAACATGGAAACTTTAGTAAATAGTGATTTCTTTAATGAGTATAAAAATAGTATGATTTATTTAGAAAGAACACAGGCAGATGGAAAAATAAGAGAAGGGTTAATGGGAATTGTTGACCTAGAAGACTATAGTTATGAAAAAGGTAGTGAAACTTTAATAAGGGCTACTGAAAAGACAGTTATAGAAAGAATACCACCAAGAGTTAAAGTAAGAGAAAATGCACTTCTAGAACTACCTCACATAATGATACTTATTGATGATGAAAAGAAGAGCATTATAGAAAACTTAAAAAATAAAGTAACTAATGAAGATGTGGTGTATGACTTTGATTTAATGAAAAACGGAGGACATATTAAAGGTTATCTGCTAAATAATGAAACAATGGATGAAGTTGATGAAAAGTTAACACTTTTAGCAGATAAAGAATATTTTGAAAATAAGTATAATGTTAAAGATAAAGGTGTATTACTTTTTGCAATGGGAGATGGAAATCATAGTTTAGCTACTGCAAAGGCATGCTATGAAAACCTAAAGAAAGAAAACTATGATGAAGCACTAAATAGTAAAGCAAGATATGCTTTAGTTGAATTAGTAAACTTACATTCAAGTGCTTTAGAGTTTGAAGCAATTAACAGAGTAATATTTGATACAGATGTAGAGGACTTACTTAGCAAGTTAAAAGATTATTATAATATAAATAAAAGTGGTTATGGACAAAAAGTAAGAGTAATTACTGAAAACATGGATGAATGTTGGTACATAGAAAATCCTGAAAGTAATATAGCAGTAGGTAGTATTCAAATGTATCTAGATAAATATTTAACTAATAATAAAGGTAAAATAGATTATATACATGGAGAAGATGTAACGAAGAACTTAGCATCTAAAAATGGTAATGTTGGTTTTATATTTGATAGAATGGAAAAGAGTGACTTATTTAAAACTGTTATATTAGATGGAGCACTTCCAAGAAAAACATTTTCAATGGGACATGCTAATGACAAAAGATATTATTTAGAAGCAAGAAAGATAAAATAAAAAAAAAAAAAAGGCTTAAGACCTTGTTTCTCCATTAAGAATGAAAAAAACTTGCATTTTAAGTAAAGTTACTGTATAATTAGTTATGTAAGTTTTTTCAAGGTCCTTAGTTACTCCAACTTTTGACTATGATTAAACGGTTATATAATGAAAGGAGAAATTAAAATGGCTTTAACAAAAGAAGTAAAATCAGCTATCGTAAAAGAATACCAAAGAGATGCAAAAGATACTGGTAGTGTAGAAGTTCAAGTTGCTATTTTAACTGAAGAAATTAAAGTTTTAACTGAACATTTAAAAGAACATATACATGATTATCATTCAAAAAGAGGACTTTTACAAAAAGTTGGTAAAAGAAGAAGTTTATTAGATTATCTAAAAAGAACTGATGTTCAAAGATATCGTGAACTTATAGCAAAATTAGGATTAAGAAAGTAGGCACTTTATTTTAAGTGTCTATTTTTTTGGAAAGAAGGAAAATATATGAGAAAAGATTTTGAGTATGAATTTTTAGGAAAGAAAATAGTTGTGGAAACTGGAGAACTTGCAAAACAGGCTAATGGAGCAGTTTTAGTTAGATATGAAGATACAGTAATACTTAGTACTGCTGTTATGAGTAATAATGTTAGTACTGCTGACTTTTTTCCACTTACAATACTATATCAAGAAAAATTATATTCAGTAGGTAAAATACCAGGTGGGTTTATAAAAAGAGAAGGTCGTCCAACTGATGCGGCTACATTAACTGCTAGAGTTATTGATAGACCAATAAGGCCAATGTTTGATGAAAATTTCAGGAATGAAGTTCAAGTTGTTAACACAGTGTTAAGTGTTGACAATGATTATACTCCAGAAATGACTGCACTTTTTGGAACGAGTTTAGCTCTTGGAATAAGTAGTATTCCATTTGATGGACCAGTTGCAGGAGTAAAAGTTGGTAAAATTGATGGGGTACTTAAGATCAATCCAACAGTAGAAGAAATGGAAAGAAGTACAATTGATTTAACAGTTGCTGGTACTAAATATGCTATAAACATGGTTGAAAGTGGTAGTAAAGAAGTATCAGAAGAAGAAATGTTAGAAGCTTTAATGTTTGGACATGAACATATTAAAGAATTATGTGCAATACAAGAAGATATTATTAATGAAGTTGGTAAAGAAAAGATAACCGTAGAACTTGCTAGTTTAAATCCAGAAATAGTTAATGAGGTAGAAAGTGACATTAAGAATGATATGGTTATGGCTATACAAATTAAAGACAAACTAGAAAAATATGCTAAAATTGATGAATTAAAAGAAAGAGCAATAACTAATTATACAGAGAAACACTCTGAAAGTGAAACTTTAGAAAGTGAATTAAAGCAAGTTAAGAAGATAGCTGATAATATAGAAGGAACAGAAGTAAGAAGGTTAATAACTGATGAGAAAGTAAGACCTGACGGAAGAGGTATGACTGAGATAAGAGAGTTATCTACAAGAAAAGACTTACTTCCAAGAACTCACGGAAGTGCATTATTTACTCGTGGGCAAACTCAAGCACTTGCAATAACTACATTAGGTGCTTTAGGTGAACATCAAATACTTGATGGTATTATGCCAGAAGATGAGAAAAGATTTATGTTCCATTATAACTTTCCAGCATTTAGTGTTGGTGAAACTGGTAGATATGGTGCCCCTGGTAGAAGAGAAATTGGTCATGGTGCACTTGCTGAAAGAGCACTTTTACAAGTTATGCCTAGCGAAGAAGAATTTCCTTATACAGTTCGTGTAGTAAGTGAAGTACTTGAAAGTAATGGTTCTAGTAGCCAAGCAAGTATATGTGCAGGATGCATGAGTTTAATGACAGCAGGTGTTCCAATAAAAGCCCCAGTAGCTGGTATTGCAATGGGACTTATTACTGAAGATGGTACATGTGATTCAAACTATACAATACTTACTGATATACAAGGACTTGAAGACCATATGGGAGATATGGACTTTAAGGTAGCTGGTACTAGAAAAGGTATAACTGCACTTCAAATGGATATCAAAATTAAAGGTATTACAGAAAACATATTCAGAGAAGCTTTAGCACAAGCAAAAATTGCTAGAATGGAAATACTTGATGTGATGGAAAAAGAAATATCAGAACCAAGAAAAGAATTAAGTCCTTATGCACCAAAGATTAAGACAATGCAAATTAATCCAGATAAGATTAAAGATGTAATTGGTCGTGGTGGAGAAATGATTACTAAGATTATACTAGAAAGTTCAGGAGTTAATACAGTTAATGATAAAGACGCTGTTAAAATTGATATAGAAGATGATGGAAGAGTAATAGCATACCATACAGACTATGCAATAATCGATAAAGCGCTTGCTATGATAGAGGAAGTAGTAAGAGAAGTTGAAATTGGTAAAGTTTATACAGGTAAAGTTAAGACAATTGAAGACTTTGGATGTTTTGTAGAGTTATGGCCTGGTTGTGAAGGACTTGTACACGTAAGTCAACTTGATGTAAAACGTGTTGAGAAACCTAGCGATGTAGTTAAAGTTGGAGACGAAATCGTGGTAAAAGCAACTGGATTTGATAAACGTGGTAAACTAAATCTTTCAAGAAAAGAAGTTTTAATGGATAATAAAGAAACTAAGAAGGAAGAAAATTAATTCTTCTTTTTTTAAATCTTAAAAAAAGTACTTGAAAAAAGTATTTTTTTATATTATAATTTAATTGTTCAAGTGAATCACTTCTTTCTATAAACGTGTATGATTTACTTGAACTTTTTTTCTTTAAATAATTATTTGTTTATGATATAGTTATAGGGGTAAATTTTTTGATTAAAGGTAAACCTTTCGTTAAATGAGCTGGTGGCAAGAGAGGTGTAATTGATGAACTTGTTAAGTATAGTCCGAAAGAAAAAAGGGTACTGTTGATGTAGTTATTATTACTAACTATGTAAATTAATAAAAAACACTTGCAATTCTAGTAATTTTGTAGTATATTTAAGTTACTGAACACGTAAGTGTTTTTTTTATGGAGGTACTTATGAAAAAAATTAAAGCATTTTTTAAAGGAGTAAAGAAAGAAAGTAAAATGGTTAAATGGCCAAGTGGAAAAGATACACTCAAATATTCAACTATGGTACTTGTTTTGATGGTTTTCTTTGGTTTATACTTCTATTTACTTGATGTAATTTTTACATTCTTGAAAGGAATCGTGGGCTAATATGGAAAATCAAAAGTTATGGTATGTAGTTAATACTTATTCTGGACATGAGAATAAGGTAAAAGAAAATCTTTTAATGAGAAAAGATTCTATGGGAATGGAGAATAATATTTTTAGAGTAGTTATTCCTGAAACTAAAGAAGTTGAGATTAAGGATGGAGTAAAGAAAGAAAAGAGTAAATTAATGTTTCCAGGATATGTTCTTGTTGAAATGATTATGAGTGATGAAGCTTGGTATGCAGTAAGAAATACACCTGGTGTTACTGGGTTTATTGGTTCAAGTGGTAAAGGTGCTAAGCCTATTCCATTATCCCCTCAAGAAATTGATAGAATACTTGCTAATGAGGGAATTAGTAGATTAGATATTGAAACTGATTTAAAAGAAGGAGATTCTGTTAAGATTATTGATGGGCCATTCAATGGAATGTTTGGTAAAGTTCAAAATATTGATTTAGAAAATGAGAAACTTAATGTTTTAATTGATTTATTTGGACAAGAGACACCGGTAGAAGTAGATTTAGTACAGATAAGTAAGTGCTAATACTTGTAAACTAGGTAAATATTTGTTATAATTTTAATGTTAAAAGGAGGAAGAAACATGGCAAAGAAGGAAAATAGAGGTGGAATTGCTTTACAATGTACTGTTTGTAAAGAAATTAACTATCTAACTAGTAAAAATAAAAAGAATACTGAAGGAAAACTTGAAATTAAGAAGTTTTGTCCTAGATGTAATAAAACAACTTCACATAAAGAAAGAAAGGCTGATTAATTATGTTTAATGTAAATGATATTAAGAATGGAATGACTATTAGTTATGAAGGTAATATATATCAAGTAGTTGAGTTTCAACATGTAAAGCCTGGAAAAGGTAGTGCATTTGTTAAGACTAAGTTAAAGAATTTAAGAACTCAAACTACTCAAGAAATTACTTTCAATGCTGGTATTAAGTTAGAGAAGGCTAATGTAGTTAAAAATGATTTAAGTTATTTATATAGTCAAGGGGATTCATATGTATTTATGGATAATAATACTTATGATCAAATCGAAATAAATAAGAGTAAACTTGGAGATAATGCTAAGTTTTTAAAAGAAGGGTTAGTTGTTAATGTAATGGATTATAATGGTGAAATAGTTGGAGTAACTTTCCCTGATAAGATTAGTTATAAAGTTGTTGAAACTGAAATGGCTGTTAAAGGTAATACTACAAGTGGTGCACAAAAAGATGCAGTTCTTGAAACTGGTTATGTTGTTAAAGTACCTTTATTTATTGAAGCTGGAGAAGAAATTATTATTACTACAAGTGATGGAAAATATTCAAGTAGAGCATAGAAATATGTTCTTTTTTTTATTATAAAACATAGTTTTAATGTAGGAGGGGTAAGATGATTAATAAACAAAGTATGTGGTTTTTAACACTATTTTCTTTAGTACTTGTTCTAGGTGTTTATTATGTTACTATGCCTAATGATTTGTTAAAGGGTAAAATAACTAGTGATGAAGTGGAAAAGGAAGTTAATGTTAGTGTTAGTGAAGGAGATACATTAATTGCTATGAGGGCTAATAGAGATGAAAAGGTTCAATTAGAAACTGAAAAATTAGAGACAATACTTACTAATGGAAGTGCTACTCCTGAAGAGAAGAATGCTGCTTTTGAAGAATTAAAGATGCTTAACTTAAATGTTACTAAAGAAAGTGAACTTGAAAGTAAGTTAGAGAGTGAATTTGGTATAAAGAGTTATATTGAAATAAATAATGATAGTATTAAAGTAGTGATTAATTCTAAAGAACATGATGCAGTTTTGGCTAATAATATAATGAGATGTGTACAAAAAGAGTTTGATAGTAAAAAATATATTACTGTAACTTTTGAATAACAAAAAATTATTTTACTCATAATATACTATAGTATATAAAGGTGGTGTCTATGAGTAAAGAAATTTTAACCACAAGAGAAATGGAAGTGTTTTCATTATTAGTTAAAAATTATACAACTAAAGAAATATCTAATGAGTTAGGTATAAGTGAAAAGACTGTTAGAAATCATATTTCTAATGTTATGCAGAAATTAGAAGTTACTTCCAGAACTAGTGCGGTAATTGAATTATTAAAACTTAATTTATTTGAAATTAATGACTAAATGTCATTTTTTTCTTTTTAGATAATATAATTTAGGGAAGGGAGTAATGATATGTTAAAGAGAATGGGTATTAGGAAGATTATGGTTACTACTACTGCTATATTTTTAATAGGGATTCTTTATTTGTTTCCTGTTAAAACTCCTAAAGTAGAAAAGAATATTACTTATATAGATGAAAGTAAGTTTAGTGATGTGTTTTTGTTAGATAAAAATAATTATCTTAGTGAAGTTAGTGTAGTTACTGAAGGAGATAGTTTGGAGAGTAAATTAAAGTCTAAAATAGATAGTATTACTAAGAAGAATGTTAGTAAGAGTAATTTTAAACCTATTATACCAGTTAATACTAAAGTAATAAGTTTGAATGTTAAAGATAATTTGTGTACTATAGATTTTTCTAAAGAGTTTTTAAGTATAAGTGCATCTTTAGAAGAAAAGTTAATTGAAGCGGTTGTATATACTTTAACTAGTGAAAGTGAAATAACTGAGGTCATTATTAAAGTAGAAGGTAGTATTTTAGAGAGATTACCTAATTCTAATAAATTGCTTCCAAATAAGTTTGATAGAAGTTATGGTATTAATAAGGAGTATGATATTAATAGTTTATATGATTTAACTAAGACTACTATATATTATGTGGGAGAAGATGAAGGAGATACTTATTATGTTCCTGTAACTAAGATAAATAATGATAATAGTGAGAAGATTAGTATTATTGTTAATGAACTTAAAAGTAGTTTGTTATATCAAAGTAATTTAGGAAGTTATTTAAGTAGTAAGGCTACTTTAGAAGATTATAAGGTTGAAGAGGAAGTTATGAAGTTAACTTTTAATGATAAGATATTTGATTCTATGTATGATAAGAATATTTTAGAAGAAGTGGTATATACTATTGGTAAAAGTGTTAAAGAGAATTATAGTGTTAGTAAAGTTATATTTTATGTAGATGATAAGGAAGTAACGGAATTTTAGTTAAAAAAAAACTCTAGATTATCTAGAGTTAACATTCTTAGTGGCGACTCCGAGACGATTCGAACGTCCGACCGACGGCTTAGAAGGCCGTTGCTCTATCCAGCTGAGCTACGGAGTCACTTTCAACTGACAAATTAAGTATACAATACTTTTTAATAAAATGCAATAGTTTTTTTGAAAAAATGTTACGTTTGGGGGAAAATAAGTGAATATTAAGTTTATTATTATGGGAAGTGATGAAAATGCTTATGGTGTTAGTAGAATAATATATGATAAATATAAAGTAAAACCTTTATTACTTTGTAGTAGAATATTATTTCCTACAAAGTACTCAAATATACTTGATATTAAAATAATTGATAATTTTGATTTGGAAGAAGTTTGTATTAATAATTTATTAGTGGAAGGTTCTTTTTATAAAAAAGAATATAAATATGTTATATTAATTCCTTGTAGTGATTCTTATATGGAATATGTTATTAAAAATAAAGATTTATTAGAAGGAATATATTCTAATAAATGGATAAATAAAAGGTTACTAGATAGTTTTATTACTAAAGATAAGTATTATAAGTTATGTGATAAATATAATATTAAATATCCTAAAACAATAGTAGTTGATTATAAAGAAAGAAGTACTTGTTATAAAAAGATAAATTTTAGTTATCCTATAGTATTAAAACCAAATAATTCTAATAGTAGTAGTTATTTACATGCTTCTTTTCCTAATAAGAAAAAAGTATATATATTAAATAGTGAAGAAGAATTAATTAGTACTATTAATGATATTAATAAGTCTGATTATAAGGATAAATTAATAATACAAGAATTTATTAAAGGTGATGACTCTAATAATGTGGTAATTAATTGTTATTCTAATATGTATGGTAAGGTACAAATGATGAGTTTAGCAAGACCTATATTAGAAGAGTATCATCCTAAATTAATGGGAAACTATGCTGCTATAATTAGTGAAAAAGGATATTATCCTTTATTTGATAAAGTAAAATATTTTTTAGAGAGTATTAATTATAAAGGGTTTTCTAATTTTGATTTTAAATATAATGTAGAAGATAATGAATATTACTCTTTTGAAATAAATTATAGACAGGGAAGAAGTTCATATTATTTATATCCTAGTGGAATAAATATTATTGATTTAATAGTTAATGATTTGGTTTATAAAAAGAATAGTAGTAAAATAATATATCCTACTAAACAAGTTTTATGGCTTAATGTACCTAAATTAGTTGTTAAGAATTATGTTAGTGATAGTGAAGTATTAGATAGTGTTAATAATTTAATTAAACATAATAAGTATTATTATACTTTAATTAATGAAGAAGATAATAGTTTATTAAGAAGAATATGTATAGGGAGAGCATATTATTTAAAGATAAAACATTTTAAGAAATATTTTGTTTCTAAAGAAAAATAGTTAAGAGTACTTGAATAAAGTATTCTTTTTTGTTAAAATTAGAATAGTTAAGATAGAAGGAGGACACAAAATATGACTAATAATTATGTAAATAAATTAAGTTATATATCTTCGCCTATAGTACAAAATAAAGTACTTGGGGGGGGGTATTATCTTCTAACTAACTTAAAAAAAGAAAATTTTTTGCATGAAATAAAATGGATAGGTTAAGTCTACCCATTTTTTGTTGTGTAATAAAAGGAGGAAAAATATATGCAGAAAAAACAAACGATATTAGTTGTTGCTAGTTTACTAGTAGTAGTACTTAGTGTAACACTAGCATACTTTACAGCACAAATAATAGGAAAGGGAAAAGATGTTTCAGTAAGTAGTGCTGACTTAAAAATAATATTTACTGATAGTGATGGAGCAATATCTGGAAGTAACATTGAACCAGGATGGAGTGATACCAAAACATTTACAATTGAAAACAACAGTAAAAGTGAATACAAGTATAATATAGTTATACAAGACTTATTAAATACATTTGTAACTAATGGATACTTACAATACAAGATAACAAGTACAAATGATGGATACAATATGACTGAGTTTAAAGATGTACCAAAGTCTAGTGTAGCAACAGATACAATATTAGCTTATAGTGTAGTAATACCTAATGGAGTAACACAAATCTATACAATTGAATTTAAGTATGCAAACGATGAAAGTGTAGACCAAAGTGAAGATATGGGTAAAACTTTAAGTGGAAAGTTATTTATTACCGAGGGAACAGAAGGAACAGTTACATTATTAAGTCAATTACTTGCAGACAAATCAACAGTATTAACAAGAACAGACTATAGTACAGTTTTAACAAATGACAATACAAAAACATTATATACTTCTACTGAAGACAGTAAAACTGTATACTATTTCGCAGGAAATGCAACAGACAACTGGGTAAAGTTTGGAAAGAATGCAAGTAATCAAGATTTATACTGGAGAATAATAAGAACAAACTCAGATGGTGGAGTAAGATTACTATATCACGGTACAAGTACAACAGCAACAGACGCATATATAGGAACATCAACATTTAATAGTAGTTATAATAATATAGCATATGTAAGTTATATGTATGGAAATTTAGGAAGTGTTGCAAAT